>MDTG01318951.1_pt1 | contig 10776 bp, 10 predicted proteins | sample 811421 | NCBI WGS metagenome assembly MDTG01 (sample SAMN05326645, study PRJNA326480) | marine metagenome | isolation source: seawater | place: Pacific Ocean: South East | collected 2011
TAAAGTTAAAAAAAAAAATGACTTTATTTTTAATACTAGGTATGAAAAAAACGCTGGCAGTGATGATGACACTTTTTTGACTTTTATAGGAAATCAGTTTTTCACATTTATATGTAATATTTTGTTTAATCTAAATATTTCAGATGTTTTGTTTACTTACGTTATGGGCTCAACAAAAGCATTTAAATCATTAAAAATAAAAGGTGAAGATTTTTCATTTTGTGTAGAACTTCCGGTAAAAGCTAAATTTAAAAATTATAAAATAACAACATTACCCTCCTACGAAAGATCAAGAATAGCTGGTAAAAAAAAGGTTAAAGAATTTAAAGATGGTTTTTTAATATTAATTTCTATATTAAGATTATTTATCTTTAGAAAATGAAAAAAAAAGTAGCATTAGTAACCGGAATAACTGGCCAAGATGGTTCTTATTTAGCAGAATTATTGCTAAAAAAAAACTATAAGGTTCATGGAGTAATTAGAAAGTCTTCATCTTTTAATACAGATAGAATTGATCATATTTATATTGATCCACATAATAAAACTAACTTTTTTCTTCATTATGGTGATTTAACTGATAGCAATAGTGTTTACAATATAATTAATAATATAAGGCCAGATGAAATTTATAATTTAGGAGCACAAAGCCACGTAGGTGTTTCTTTTGATAATCCTGAATATACTGCAGAAGTTTCTGGGATTGGAACCTTAAGACTTTTAGAAGCTATTAGATTTTTAAAAATAAAAAAAATTAAATTTTACCAAGCAAGCACTTCAGAATTATTTGGCGAAACATATAATAAAAATATTTTTAATGAAAATTCAAAATTTCATCCCAAGTCACCTTATGGTGTTGCAAAACTTTATTCATATTGGATAACTTCAGTTTATAGAGAGTCATATGGAATTTTTGCTTGCAATGGAATTCTTTTTAATCATGAAAGCCCTAGAAGAGGAGAAACATTTGTAACTAGAAAAATAACAAGATTTTTGACAAGGAAAAAATTAGGCTCTAAGGATATTTTATATTTAGGAAATTTAAATGCTAAAAGAGATTGGGGACATGCAAAAGATTATGTAGAAATGCAATGGAGAATTCTCCAACAAAAAAAAGCAGAAGATTTTGTTATAGCCACAGGAAATGCATATAGTGTTAAACAATTTATAAATCTTTCTGCTAAATTTCTTAATTTAAAAATTATTTGGAAAGGAAAAGGTTTAAACGAAAAAGCTTACTTAATTAATGGAAAAAAAAAAGAACTTATAATTAAAATTGATAAAAAATATTTTAGACCCAATGAAGTACATTACTTAAAAGGCGATGCCAGAAAAGCATTAAGAACACTCAACTTTAAACCTAAATTTACGTTTAATGAATTAGTTAAAGATATGATTAAAAATGATCTTAAATTAGCTGAGAAAGAATTAATTTAATTTTTTAATGAACTATCTTGAAATTTTTGGATTATTATTAGTATTTTTTTTCATTACAAATAAATTTTTGATATCAAAAAAAATATTTATTGATCCTAAGCATAATTCATATCATAAATCTTTTTTAAAAAATACTGGAGATACACCTTTTTCTGGAGGTATAATAATTTTATTTTCATGTTTATTTTTTTTACCTTTTGAATTTCCATTTTTAATTTTTTTTATATTCTCACTTTTTATTATTGGTCTTTTATCTGACTTAGAAATTATTAAATCTCCCTTTAGAAGGATTGTTTTTCAAATAATTTTAATTTCAACTTATTTAGCAGTTTCTGAAAATTTAGTGCCAGGAACTCGTATTGAAGCAATAGATATTTTTTTCGAGAACTATTATGTAAAATTTTTTTTTACATTATTTTGTATATTAGTTTTAATTAATGGATCAAATTTTATTGATGGAGTTAACACATTAGTTTCAGTTTACTATATAATGGTTTTTGGATGTCTTATTTATCTAAAATATAACTTTTTTCCCACATATAATATTCATTTTATAGAAATAATAATATTAACATTATTAGTTTTTTTAATTTTTAATTTTTTTGGAAAAGCTTATTTGGGAGATAACGGTGCCTATTTAATATCATTTATAATAGGAACTTTATCAATAAATTTTGTTAATGAGCATGAAAGTGTATCACCTTATTTTATAGTTTGTTTATTATGGTATCCTGCGTTTGAAAATTTATTCTCTATAATTAGAAAAAGAATTCAAAATTTTTCTCCTTCAAAACCAGATAATAAACACTTGCATCAATTATTATTTATTTTTTTAAAAAAAAAAATTAATTTAAATGCTAAATTAACAAATACTTTGACTGGAATTGTTATAAATTTTTATAATATTTTTGGTTTTTTAATTGCGATTAATTTTTTTTGGGAAACAAAGATTTTAGTATTAATACTTATTATTAATGTATTAATATATTCATTAGTATATTCTTTATTAATAAAAAATAAAAAATTTTAAATATGGAATCTAAATTAGCTACTTCTGGTTTTATGTCTTATTTTGAAAAATTAATAAGAGCACATCCACTAATATATATTTTTTTAAGGTCGATGGTCCGTTTTACCAATATATTCGAAAAAGATTTTGATGGTGTTAAACTATTAAAATTTAATGAAAAAGTTAATATTATTGATGTGGGGGCAAGTGATGGTATAGCCACAAAATTTCTATCAAAACATTTAAATTATAAAAGTATTTTGTGTTTTGAACCGAATCCTCAATATGTAAAAATTTTAAAAAAAATTAAAATTAAGAATGTTATTGTTAAACCATTTGGGATAAGTGATAAAAATTGTTATGTAGATATTTTATACCCAAGATACAAATTTTTTAAAAAAAATTATGATATTATTTCATATACAGGATATGGTGGGCGTGCTGGAAGTCCAGAAAGCAAATTTATGAATCATATGCTTTTAGATTTTAAATTTAATAAAAATATTTCAGTTTTCAAAAAAAAAATAGCTGTTAAAAAAATAAAAAAAATGAATAAAAAAATACACCTAATTAAAATAGATACAAACGGTCATGAATTATCGATAATAAAAGGTTTAATGAAATTTATAAAAAAAGATAAACCCGCATTAATTGTAGAAGAAAACTATGATACTAGCAAAATTATGAGATTATTAAAAAAATACTCATACAAAGGATATTACTACTCTATAAATAAAAAAAATTTTACATTAAAACGAGATAGTAATGCTTTAAATATATATTACTTACAAAAAAAACATTTAATTAATTAAAGTATAATGTTTCAATCCAATAAAAAAAGTATAACTTTATTGATTGGCTTTCTATCATTAGGATTTTTTTTATTTAAATGGTATTTGCCCTTTGAAAATTTCGAAGAGAATATAAATACAAAAGTAATTTTTGAAAGTTTAAGTGATGGTTATTATTATTTTCCTGAACTTAAGTCATTAGTTAATTTTAATTTAAGTAATTCATTTGATCCATTTGTAAAGAATCTTGGGACGATTGCTATACCAACTGGAGCTTTTTTTCTTCACTTTATTTTTTATTTAATTTTTGATGTTTGGTGTTTTATAATATTAGAGTTTTTTTTTATAACCATTTTCATAGTAATATTTTACAAAATATCTAGATTGTTAAATTTAGATAGGCTTCAATCGGTTGCTGTAGCTTTAATTTTATTTAATATTCCATTTTTTTTTGAATTACTAAATCTTAATAATGTCCAATATTTTAATGTAATTTTTTCAGAATTTTATTCTTTTAGGTTTCCAAGACCTATGGTTAGTAATATTTTTTTCTTTGTTTTTATTCTGTTTGTATTGAGATTAAATAAAAATAAAATTTTTACAAAAAAAAATTCTATAATATTTGGTACTATATCGGGTTTTTCTTTCACTTCTTTCTATCATTTTTTTATACTTGAACAACTTTTTATAATATCTTTTTTATTAATAAATTTTAAATCAGAAATAATAAAAGAATTAAGAAAAAATATTAAATATGTATTTTTATATATTTTTTCATTTTTAATTATTTCATCACCGTCCCTTATTAACATTTACTTTGTTGAGGGAGATTATCTAGAAAGATTAGGATTAATAAGTTTAAATTTTGAAAAAAAAATAATGTTAATAAAATATTTATTTTTTAAATTATTTAAAATTCAATTTTTAATTGTTTTTATTTTAAGTATTATTTTATTCGTAATTATAAATTTTAACAAAAAATTTTTTATATTTAAAAAACTAAATATTTTTTTAATTTTTTTTTATTTGTCGGTGATTTCGCCTTTTTTATTTATAATAACTACAACAAATTCTTTTTCTCAAATTTATCTTTTTAATAATATAATTATTATTTGTGCTTTTTTATTATTCTTTTTTACCACATGTTTAATTATAGATTCTATTTTTAAAAAAAATTTGTTTTTAAAGTTAGGTAATATTTTTGCTATACTATTAATTATAACATCTGTTTTTATTAACATTTATCAAACAAAAAATAATTATAATAAAATTAATTTAAGTAATGAAAATTTAGTAAAAAGAGAAGAATTTAATTTAATCACTAATACTATTGAAAATATCAATAATTTAAAAAAAAATGATATTACTCTTTTAACTTTTGATAACCGATTTTTAACTTGGTCAATCCTAAAAAATATAAAATATTTAAATATAATAAATGGAGTTTTTGTATCAAAAAAAAATGAAATGATTGAGAATGATGTAATTAGTGTATTTAAATTCTTAGAATTAAATAGAGAAGACTTTACAGAATTTATTGAAAATAGAAAATTAAGTGAATGGCGCTACAGAAACGAAAATATAAAAAGTTTATTTTGGATGAGATATCAAGCAAATTCATTGATTACATTTAAAAATTCTAAAAATTTTGATAAAAAAATTGTTAAATTTATAAATAATAGTTCTCCACTTTTATCTCAACAATTGATATTACCAAATGAAGAAATTGAGAGACTTCTTTTTAAATTTGATTCAAATTTATCAACTTCTTTTTCAACTCCCAAAATAATAATTATTAATAAAAATAATCCAGTTTTAGCTAGATCTAATATTAATTTAAATAAGTATTGTAAAAGTTTTGATGGGAAATTTTACAGTTTTTATTATAGTTTTAACTTATATTCAAAGTGTATTAATTAAACAATGGGCATGTAGTTCAGTGGTAGAATGCTACGTTGACATCGTAGAGGTCGCAAGTTCAATTCTTGCCGTGCCCACCAAAGTATTTCTAATAGGCATCCATTACATAAATATAAGTTTTTAAAACTGATATTAAATAAAAAGCAGCACCAAATAAGAATAATATACTAATTTTTTTTATTGAAAGATTTTGTACAAAAGTCTTATAAAAATTATTATTTATTAAAAGAAAAACTATAACATAAAATAAAGGATCATACATTTCATGATAAATACGGCCATGTAGACCCATGAAAATTAAAATAATAAATAATATAAAATCAGAAACAAATTCTTTTTTTTGAAAAAATTTTTTAAAAACAAAAAAAATAAAGTAAAAACTTGCAAAAGAACATAAATAGAAAAAATAATTATTGTTGAAGAATAAATTTGAGAATTTATAAAAAATACCCCCCGAATGAGTTGGACTTCCATAATCAAAGTAAAAAAATAACAAAAATAAAAAAAATATTGAAAATAAAAAAGTAATTTTATCAAAAAATGAAGACTTTATTTTTTCTATATTTGATAAAATAAACGGAAAAGAGTAGAAAAAAATCACTGATATAGTTAAAGAAAAAATTGTAATAATATTTACTCTAAATAAGTATGGTTTAAACCAGTAATTTATTTCTAATATAAAGACATAATAAATTGCTGGAAAAGATAAAATTATATTTAAAACAACATAGTAAAAAAATTTTTTACTAAGATTTAATTGCAAATAGTAACTGAAAAAAAAATAAATTCCAAAAATAGAATAAATAGGCCTTATGTAGGCTGCTAATGCTAAAAAAAATGTATTTAACAAAATAAATTTTAAATTATCATTTTTATCAACTTTAGATTTTAAAAAAAAATAAATTGCAATCGTTAAAAATAAAATAGATAAAACATTATCATCAATCCATATTGCTCCCGCTCTATAGTAAGGGGATAAAAAAAAGATTATAGGCAAAAACTTAATTAGATTATTTGCCTTAAAACTAAATTTTAAATTTATACTTAAGTAAAAAAATAAAGGAATTAATAAAATTAGATGTAGATTTATTAATTTAGCAAAAGACTCACCAAAGATGTTATTTATGAATAAGAAATATGTTAAGTATATTGGTGAGTGAGGCATTCTTAAATCATCATAGTTTAAGAATGTACCAACTATATCATTATTTAAAATTTGGGCATTTTTTTTATGTATAGTGTAATCGTATATAGTTCCGTAAGCAAAATCCTCGTTAAAATAATATCCAAGTAGCATCGATATATATAATAATATATATAATAAAAAAATTTTGTTTGAGTCTGTTTTCATTTTTTTAAAAAATCTATTTTACTAAAAATAAAAGGTCCAAAAGTTCTTCCAACAAATCTTGAAAAAAAATTTATTGTATTGATCCTTGAAGTTTTATTAAATATTAAAAATATATTAAGCATAGCTTTTAATAAATAGTAAAAAGATTTTAAATAATTCAAATTATATCCAATAATTAAACCATAAATTTCTTTATCCACATAATGACCTAATACACCTAATCTAAAACTTCTTTTTACAAGCCATATTAAATCTGCTCTATGAGGGTGGCTTTTTTCATAAACTTTAACATTTTCACTCCACAAAATTGTATTTCCTCTTTTTTTAAGCATAGAAAAAAAAAGTTGATCTTCTCCAATGCCATATTTATTTAGCTTATTATCAAAAAATAATTCCTTTTTTTTTAGAATTGAATATTTAATAAAAACATTATTACTCGCAGCCCAACTGACTTTGCAAAGTGATTTATTATATTTTTTTTCAAAAAAACTAGTATAATTAATAAAATTATTGCTTTGTTTTTTTTTATAATAGAGCTGAGGTCCAGTAATTATTTCAACTTTATAATTTTTTTTGATTTTTAAAATATTTGTTAACCAATATTTATCAACTACACAATCATCATCAAGAAAAGATATGAAATTTGGTTGAAATTTTTTCGTATTTTTTAGAAACTTGTTTCTTGCATTTACTATTCCTCTTTTTTTTTCATGGATAAAAATAAGTTTATACTTTGATATTTTGATTAATTTTTTTTTTATTTTATTTACAATAAAATTTTTTGAATTATCAACAATTACAATATTTATATTAATTGCTTTATTACCTATCATTTTGCTAATACTTCTTACACACTCTACTAAATAATTGTTACGATTATATGTGCATATACAAATAAGCAATTTCATTAAATATTTTTTAATTTTATTATTTTGTTTAAAGAATTGAAATGAGAGAAAAGAGTAAATTGTTTAATATTTTTTTTTAATTTTATTTTTTTATATTTCAAGGTATTGGCATCTGATTTTATAAATTCGTCAAATTTAATTAAAAAATCATTCATATTATTATTTTGAAATAAAAATCCATTATTACCATTGTCTAAAATTTCTATTGGTCCATTTTTGCAATTGCTAGAAATTACAGTTGTATTACTTAGTCCCGCTTCTAATAAAACAAATCCCGGATCTTCCCAAAGAGAAGATAAAACAAAACATTCTGCCTTCATCAGATATCTATAAACATTTTTTTGATGACCTAGCAAATAAACTTTATTTTGAAGATTTAGTTTATTAATTAAATTGATCAATTCATTTTTTTTCTCTCCATCACCTAAAATTTGCAATATATAATCTGGATATTTTTCATTAATTTTTTTAAATGCCGAAATTAGGAAAGAAAAATTTTTTTGATAAGTTAACCTTCCGATAGCCAATATAGTTTTTTTTTCATTTTTCGTACCTATATTATCGTTAAATTTTTTTTTAACATAATCACTAAGCAAAACTGCTGGATCTCGAAGTACACAAATTTTTTCTTTGTCAAAAATTCTTTGTTTTATGAGATGATTATAAGTAGCAATTGTAGGACATGTTACACAATATATTTTTTTCGAAAATAATTTCCAAAATAAATATCTAAACATATTTAATCTGGGCAATCCAGAAACTCTTAAAATAATTTTTGTTTCTTTTTTTTTAAATATTGACAAGAAAATTGGAAGAGAAGTAATAAGATGAATAATTAAATAGTTTGGTTTTTTTTCTAATAATAAATTTTTAAGTTTAAAGAAGTTTAAAAAAAAAATAAATAAATATGAAAATCTACTTTTTAAAAAACCATCTCGAGGAAGTATATTAAAATAATTCTTATTATTTAATTTTATTATCTCAACTTTTTTATTTATGTTATTTTTATAACTCTCCCATTCACCTATAGCGTCTATTAAAGACACGGTAACATTTTGATTAGAATCACAATATTTTATTATGGATTCGGCTGAACGTATGACCGAAGATACTGTTGCCACTTTAGAAATAAAAGGTGACCAATAAAAAATTTTCATTTACTTTGTATTTTTATTTATAATATATTTAAGTTTAATTAATAGTGTATCTATAAATAAAATAAATAGTATATAAATAAAAACAAAATAATTTTAAGATAATAAAATACTTTGACATCAAAAAAACTTTTAATACTTATTATAGGATTTTTAATATTTATATTTATTTATAATAATAATTTAATTAGAAAATTTTATAATATTTTTACAATACATCATGAGGCAAGACTTATAAAAAAAAGTGGTTATTGCTCAGGAGAGTCGGTAGGATATTTGAAATATCTTAAAAATAAGTACGATTTTAAATTTAACCCTCAAGTTATAAATTTTGAAGATACTGTTCCTAATTCAAATTGGCCTATTTATGATAATAATTTAAAAGATAACGAAAATTATAAAATATTATTAAATTATCCAAAAAAAATATTTATGGTATTTAAGCCTCTAGGAAATTTCTTTTTTTCTAAGCATAATGCAATGCATCAAAAAGGAATTATAGAAATATTATTTAATTTGAATCAAGAAAAGATTAAAATTAATTCAAAAATTTTAATTTATTTAGAAGATTTAGAAAATAATAGCAAAAATATAATATATGAAAGTGAATTAGATCAATTTATTTCTAACAACATTCCAATTCCAATTAATTTTGAAACTTCAAAAATTAATAATATATATAAACGTATCTACATAGATATGCCTGGACTCACAAATGATCAAAGATCAAAAATTAACAAAATTACATTAAATCTTGAACATCAATTTGAGCTAAGTAATTTTGAAATTATTGATAAACATAAAAATTGTTATTACATTTATGGTTGAAATAATTAATATTATAATTCAAATACTTTTTAGTTTATTAGTTCTGTCTTTTCCAATGAATTTAATTAGAAATGACTACAATAAAAAAATCTTAACACTTTCTGTAATTGACAAATTATCTCTAAATCTAATTTTTTTCTTAAATTTTTTACTTTTATCTTCATTGCTTAATTTAAATATTATTTATATATTTATTTTTTATTCTATATTTATAACAGTTTTATATTTAAAAAATTTTAATAAAATTAATTTTAAAAAATTTAAATTTAATTATTATTTAATATTCACTTTATTTTTTATATTTCTTATTTCATTAGATGTAGCGCATGAATTGTATTTTAGTTGGGATACTTCGAGAAATTGGTATTTTAAAGCATTAAACTTTTTTCAAAATCAAAATATTGAAAATTTAAAAAATTTTCATAACGATGATTATCCTCACCTTGGAACATTTGTGTGGGCATTTTTTTGGAAATTGCCAAATGGTGAATTTGAATATCTAGGTAGAATTTTTTATGTTTTTATTTACGTACTTTCAATATTTTCAATAGTTAATTGTTTAAATATCAAACTATTAGAAAAAATAATATTTGCAATTTTGACAATTTCTTTAACTTACAAATATAGTTTATTTACTGGATTACAAGATGTTTTAATTTTTTCATTTATTTTAATTAATGTTAGATTTATTTATTTATTTTTTGATAAAAGCTTTAAAATAAATAATTATTTTTTAATTCTAATAATTTTAGGATTAACAAATATTTTATTTTGGCTAAAAAATGAAGGTGTCCTTTATGGTTTGTTTATAATATTTTCTTTATTGCTTGTAAAAAATCTTACATTCAAAGAAAAATCTTATTTGTTATTAGGTTCATTCATTTTAACTCTATTTAGAATTATTATATTTAATTATCATAATATTGAACTACATGATGACTATTTTCAATTTAATGAAACATTAAATTTTAATTTTTTAGCATTGATACAGAAGGTAAAAATTATAACATTTTACTTATTTATAAATGTAACTAGAAATTATATTTTTTTAATAACCATTCCATTATTAATATATATGCTAATTATTTATAAATTTAACAATATTACAAAGTTTATTTCATATTTTTTTGTATTAAATTTGATTTTTGTTTTTTCTACTTATCTATTTAAAATGGTAGAGGTAGAGTTATTACTTAAAGCTAGCATGGACAGAGTATTATTTCAAACTTCAGGTTTTTATTTCTTAATAATTATTGTTTTTGTAAATTATCATTTAAATCTACCTGGAAAAAAAAAAAATAAATTTTATTAGCTTAATTTAAGTACAATATTATTAGCTAATCTAAATGAAAATTGTACTATTGTATAAGTTGGATTTGTA
>MDTG01005546.1_pt1 | contig 10775 bp, 12 predicted proteins | sample 811421 | NCBI WGS metagenome assembly MDTG01 (sample SAMN05326645, study PRJNA326480) | marine metagenome | isolation source: seawater | place: Pacific Ocean: South East | collected 2011
GAAAAAAGTTACACACTATTTTTCTAATACTGTGGAAAAGTTATTTAGATTGTATTTTGTCAATTTTGATTGAAATAATTGCTTTTACTTCAGAGTGGAAATTAATATCCACTTTATATAAACCTAGTTTATTTAAGTCATCCTTCAAGATTATTTGAGAGGGACTAACTTCAGCGCTAACTTTTTCTTTAATTAAATTTGTTATTTCTTTTGGTTTAATAGATCCATACAATTCACCGTTTTCTTTACACTCTTTATTAAATATAAAAGTTTTATTATTTACTAAATTAGCTATTTTTTTAAATTGATTCTTAATTTCTGTATTTTTTTTATTAAGCTCATCTTTTTTTTTGTTAACAAATTCCTGATTTTCTTTATTGAATCTTAATGCCTTACCTTGTTTTAAAAGAAAATTTCTACCGTATCCATTTTTAACAGAGACTTTATCACCAATGACTCCTAAGTTCATAATATTTTCTAATAATATAATTTCCATTTTATATAAGGCCTAAAATTTTTGCTTTTTTAATTTCTCGGGTTAATTTTTTCTGTTTACTAAATGAAACAGATGTAATTTTAGATGATATAATTTTCCCGTTATCTGAAACGTATTTTTTTAATAAAGAAATGTTTTTGTAGTCAACTATCGGTGCATTTTTGATTGATAAAGGACATTTTTTTGAAAACTTTCCATCGTTTTTTTGAAAAAGACTCAATTTATTTAGTGAATTTGATCCTCTTTTTTGATATTTTTTATTTTTTCTTTTCATTTTTATTATTTATTTTTTTTAAAAAATTCATTTTCTGTATCTAGTTTTTTACACTTTACTGTTAAGTGTCTGATTATAGATCCATCTACTTTAATTTTTTTTTCCATCTCATTAAGAGTACTGCTATTGCCTTCAAATTTGTAGTGTATATAAAAGCCTTTATTATATTTTTTAATTTTGTTGGCTAAACTAAGTAATCCCCATTCTTCAATTTTAACCACTTTGCCAAAAGAATTATTGATTACATCACTATATTTATCTTTGATAACTTTTAATTCTTTTTCAGCAAGGTCTTGTTTTGTAATTATAGTGTTTTCGTAATATGCCATAAATATTAATAATAAAGCGCTTAATTAGTTGTTAATAAAAGATGGGTTATACTATAATGATAATTTATAGCAACACTAATTATATTATATAAAACACACATAAAATGAGCGCATTATTATTTCCAGGACAAGGTTCACAAACGATTGGCATGGGATCTGAGTTTTACAAAAATTTTGATCTTGTTAAAAAAATTTTTAAACAAGCAGATGATAATTTAAATTATCCAATTTCAAAAATAATCTTAGAGGGACCCGAGGATCAATTACAATTAACGCAAAATACACAACCTGCAATACTAACTGTAAGTTATTCAATTTTTAGTGTTTTAAAAAATGAATTTGACATTAATTTTAAATCTTTTAAATATTTTGCAGGTCATTCATTGGGTGAATACAGCGCTTTAGTTTGTTCAGAAGCATTAAATTTTAGTGATGCTCTATATTTATTACATGAAAGAGGTAAGGCTATGCAAGCAGCAGTACCAGTTGGTGAAGGAAGTATGATCGCTGTTCTTGGATTAAAAACTGAACAAATAATTGAATGGATAAAAAGTAGAAAAGATAAAAATGGAATTTGTGAAATTGCAAATGACAACGCTGAAGGTCAAGTTATTGTAAGTGGTGACAAAGATAGTATCAAACTATTACAGAATACATTAAAAGAAAATAAGATAAAAACTATTCCCCTCAAAGTTAGCGCGCCTTTTCATTGCTCACTAATGAAACCAGCAGCTGAGTCAATGAGAGAAAAAATTATCAATACAAAATTTAAAAATCCATTATTTGAAATTATTAATAATGTTACAGCAAAAGCAGAAAGTAACTCAAATATTATTAAATCGTTATTGATCGATCAAATTTTTTCTACAGTAAAATGGCGTGAAAGTTTAATTAAAATGTCAAATGCGGGTATTAAAAATTTTATTGAAGTAGGGCCAGGAAAAGCTTTAACAGGTATGGTAAAAAGAACAGTAAAAAACGCAAATTGCTTTTCAATTAACTCAATAGCTGATATTAGAAATTTTATAGATGAATCTAAAAAATAAAAAAATTTTAATTACTGGTGCTACAGGAGGAATTGGAAACTGTCTCGTAGAAAAATTTAGTAATTTAGGTGCGGTTATAGTAGCAACTGGGACTAATAAAGAAAAACTCGATAATTTAAAAAATAAATTTTCAACTATTATATGTGAACAGTTTAAATTAGATGAACACGACAAAATAGAGTCGTTTATAGACAAAGTTGATGAAAAATTAAGCGGCATAGATATATTAATTAATAACGCCGGAATAACTTTAGACAATCTTTCAGTTAGATTAACAGAAGAAAATTGGAAAAAAGTTTTAGATATAAATTTAACATCAACATTTTTAATGTGTAAATATTCTATAAAAAAAATGTTAAAAAAAAAATATGGAAAAATAATTAACATTACTTCAATAGTTGGTCATACTGGTAATTTAGGCCAAGCTAATTATGCTGCATCAAAAGCTGGTATAATAGCCTTTTCAAAAAGTCTGGCGATAGAATATGCAAAAAAAAATATTAATATTAATTGTGTTTCACCTGGGTTCATTAAAACTGAAATGACGGAAAAAATTAGCGATGAATTTAAAAAAATCCTCATAAGTAAAATTCCCTCTGGTGATCTTGGTACAGGAGAAGATGTTTCTAATTGTGTAGCTTTTTTAGCTTCTGATATGGCAAAATATATAAACGGTGAGACCATACATGTTAACGGTGGAATGTATATGGCTTGACAATTCTAATTAATAATTTATTAAGAATTAAACATTCATGAAAGGAATTTATGTCAGAAGAAGTTAAAAATAAAGTTAAGAAAATAGTTGCAGATCATTTAGGAATAGAAGAAGAGAAAGTTACAGAAGAAGCTAGTTTTATAGACGATTTAGGTGCAGACAGCTTAGATACAGTGGAACTTGTAATGGCTTTTGAGGAAGAATTTGGATCAGAAATATCTGACAGTGAAGCAGAAAAAATACTAACTGTCGGTGATGCAATTAAATTTATAGAAAACAGTAAGTCTAATTAGCACTCTAAAATGTTAATGACACATGATGTAAAAAATATCATGCTCATACTTTCATCTCCTTCTGGAGTTGGAAAAACTACTATAACAAAAAAAATACAACAAAAATATCAAAATTTTAAACTATCCGTTTCTCACACGACAAGACTACCTAGATCAAATGAAGTTAACGGCGTTGACTATTTTTTTGTTTCACAAAATGAATTTAAAAAATTAATTACTGAAAATAAATTTTATGAGTATGCAAAAATTTATGAAAATTATTATGGCACTTTAAAAAAAACCATTGATCAGACTATAAAAAAAAATGATATAATTTTTGATATAGACTGGCAAGGCACTAAACAATTATCTGCTTACAATGAATTAAAACTTATTAAGATATATCTAATAACAAAGACAAAAGAAGAAATTAGAAAAAGACTTATAAAGAGGAATCAAAACTCGAGTGAAGAAATTAAAAAAAGATTTGAGTCTTTTAAAGAGGACATTAAACACTGGTGTGACTATGACTATATATTAATTAACGAAAATTTAGATAATTGCTTTAAACAAATTGAACAAATTATCTTAACAAATAAAAATACAAAACTTACTGACCTTCATAAAGTTCAGTAATTTTATAATAAATTTCAGGTTTGATTTCAGCGGGCCTAGATCTTAAATTAATATTAGATAATTTTCTTATATTATTCTTATTTATAAGTTTTTCCAAACTTTTTTTTATTATTTTTCTTTTTTTTGAAAAAAAAATATTTGTAATCTTCTCAAGATTTGTAATTCTTTTAAAGGAATAAGATTTTTCTTGATACGGTACAAAATGAATAACCATAGAATTTACTTTTGGTTTAGGAAAAAAACAATTAGGTGATACAAAAAATTTATTTTTAAATTTCAGTCTAAATTTACGTAATATGGATATTCTACCATAATTGGGAGATGGACTATCACAAATTATTTTTTCACCCAGTTCTTTTTGAAACATAAATATTAAACTTGTAAAATGTGGTGGCCAATTTTTAAATTTTATAAATTTAACAAGAATTTGTGATGAAATATTGTAAGGAAGATTTCCGAAAATTAATGATTTTTTTTTTAAAATTCCTTCAATATCAAATTTTAAAATGTCATTATTTATTACCTTAATGTTTTTTAAGTCTGAATATTTATGTTTCAACTCATTAAATAACTGAAAATCTTTTTCTATTAAAATTAAAGATTTGGGTTTTTTTTTTAAAATTTCTTTTGTTAGAGCACCTTTGCCCGGACCAATTTCTACAATATTTTTGTTTTTTATTTCTACTGAATTAATTATTTTTTTTATAATATTATTATCAATTAGAAAATTTTGTCCAAGAGATTTTTTAGGATATTTCATGCTAGAATTTATTAAGAAAATCTACGCATGATAATAAGCTCGATGAATTAGCTTTATTTTTCCCAATAAGTTTTGTTGCAACACCGTGATCAGGAGAAACTCTTAAATAATCAAGACCTAAAGTTATATTAATGGCATTAAATCCAAATAAGGTCTTGAAAGGCGTTAATACTTGATCATGGTACATGCCGATTATTACATTGTATTTTTTGTAATCTTCAACAAAAAAAGAATCAGAGGCATAAGGACCACTGATGTTAATATTATTTTTTTTAAGTTTAACAATCGCAGGTTTTATAATTTTAAATTCTTCCGATTTTTTATTAAATTCACTATTATGAGGGTTAAGACCTAAAACGGCAATTTTAGGCTTTATTTTTAAATTTTTTTTAAACCAAGACTCAATTGTTGTTATTTTGGCAATAATTCTTTTTGAAGTAATAGTCTTTGATATTTTCTTAACATCTATATGAGTTGTAATAGGAGAGACAGATAGTTTTTTGTTCGTGATGAGCATAGCTTCTGAATTATCTTTAATAGAGCACTTCGAAGCTAAGAATTCTGTAACACCAGTATTTTTGTTTAAAAGTTTTTTATCAATAGGACAGTTGATAAATCCCTGTATATATCCATTTATAGAGTATTTATGGGCTAAATTTAAAGATTTAAGAAAAAATTTAGAGGATTGATAATTAGAAACTTTAAACGAATCTTTAAAAGATAAATTAACGTTGATTATTTTTAATTTATTTATATTTGGATTTTCATTTAAATTTTTTACTTTAATCAATTTAATCGGTAGTTTTAATTTTTTAAATTGTTTAGATAATAAATCATAATTAGATATTAAATATATTTTCTTTTTAATTGATTTATTGATTTTTTTCCAAACTTTGTAAATTAATTCTGAGTTTATACTATTCGGATCTCCACTTAATATTACAATTTTTTTCATTTGAATTCTATCAGACTTCTATTTCTGAGTTTTGATAAATGGCTTTTTGAGTACAAAGTAAATAATTCATTTTTTTTTTGATTTATAATATTATTTTTTATTTCATTAAGATCATTATTGTTTATTTTAGAAGTTCTTTTATCATTCAATTTCAAATAAATAATACTATCCTGCGATTTAATGGGCTTTGATATTTTTCCAATACCTAAATTCTTTACAACATCATAAATATTTTTTGATAGGGATTTTCCATTAATCCATCCCAAATTACCTTTATTTTTTTCAGCAGAAGAAATATTATAATTATTAGCAGCATAATCAAAACCAAAATTATTTATCTGATCTTCCAGTTCTGAGATTTTTTGCTTATCTGAATTATTGTTTGCTAATAATATTTCAATTTTTGATAGATTAAACTCTTCAATGTTTGATTTACTATTTACCAAATTTTCAAGTTCATTATTTACAGCATTATCATCCACAATAACTTTTTTTGAATAATTTTGATATATAAAATTTTGCCATTTAAATTCAGTTTCAATCTCATCATAAAGTAACTGAAAGTCAATTCCATTTTTTTTAAATTCATTTTTCAAATTATCAATGTTATTTGATGAAATTTGATTTAAATAAGAATTAATTTTTAATTTATTTGCTACAAAATTAAATTTTGATAATTCAATTTGTTTTAATTTAAGTTGTATTAAAAATTCTAAAGAAGAATTTTTATATCTATCTATATTTTCTTGATTAATAGCTTGATCTGATAGAATTAGAGAACTTATAATTTTATTCTTTAATTCATAATTAGTGATTATTCTATTTTCAATTTTTAAAACTATGTCACTTTTAATTTGTGCAAATGCCATATTAACATAATTTATTAAAAAAAAATTGATTAAAATAATTAGTAATATTTTTTTCATTTATTAAATGAAGGTGAATTGATATTCCCAAATGGAGTCAAGGTTATTTGGAACATTAAAGAGTTTTCTGGCTCAAGTTCTGAGTCGTTATAAAATTCTCTTCTATATGCTATTCCAGCTCTTAAACAATCATTAAAATATTCATAACTTAAATTATAAAATTCAGATGAGTCAGTAACTAAATTTCTTTTTGTTGAAAAAGACAGTAATCCATTATTAGTTTTTGCAAAGTCAACTTTAGTTTTAAAGTATTTTTGTTCACCTATATGTTTTCCTTCTTCTACAAAATCAAATTTAATTGATATTGGATTTAAATCCATTTTGGCCCCAAATTCAGTATAGTTAAGATCTTTATAATTTTGATCAATTGCAAAATTATAATTTAAGCTTACATTATCGTTAATTAAATAATTTGTTTCACCAACCAAGTCTGACAGTTTTTCATCCATACTAGATTTTGACCCAATTTTTTTATTCTCTTTTTCATTAACAACTTGAGCTATTGATAAACTGAAATTTTCTTTATTGTTTTTTTTAATTTCATAATCTAAACCCAATGTTCCGCTTAAACCTGTCTCATAATTGTTTATATTATTTAATCTATTTAAGCTAAATGCATTAGCAGGGTTTAATCTATCACTGTCGGTTTCTTGTCTCATATTTCCTGGTGCAAATCTGGCTAAAAACTTAGGCTTTAGCAAATATAAGGAACTTTTATCATCATTTTGTTTTTTAAGATTTAACTCCGTTAAATATCCAAGCGCACCAAATAATTCACTAGTAGTATTTTTTTTGTATATATCAATATTTTTTGTTTCATAATTAATATTTTTTAAATTCCCTAATAATTTTCCATTTAAACCTGTATCAAAGTTAAATTCATTATAATTCCAATTAAAATCATTAACTAAGAAATTTGAAAATTTATTTGTATCGTATTTGTGAACTTTATAATTAGTTTGTAAATCCAAATTTCCAATTTTGTTGTTGCTTATTAAATTTCTATCAAAAGTAATTTCAGGATAAATATACTCGTATTTATCACTATAATTTTCATTTAATGTTTCAAATACATTTGCATTTAAACCAAAAAATAAATCATCTTTCTCACTAGTAAATTCAAAAGTGTTGTTTAAAGTATCAGTATTATAATCGACTAAATTAGACTCAACTTTATATAACTTTAAATACTTGTCATTAGAAACATGTTCGTTTGTTATACTTAAAGTATTATTAAAACCATTCTGTCCTTCAAAATTTTTAACAAACTTTGTAAATAAATGTGATTTGTCACCTTTTTTCTTTTTTGAGTTTTCTTTTTTGTATCCTTTTGTGTAACCAAAATCAGTTATTAAATTTGAGTTTTTAAAAGCTTGATGGTATCCGCCCAAGAATAAAGGATTTTCTGAGGCATATAATTTATTAGTTAAAGTAAAATTTTTATCATTATTAATTGCCCAAAAATAAGGTATGGAAACTCCAGAACCAAGATTATTAGAGTTTGAAAAAGCAGGTGGTAAAAAACCAGATCTACGATTTACTGTTGGATCAGGATGCGATATTTTGGGAATAAAAAAAATCGGTATGTTATAAACCCTTATGATTGCATTATCATAGTAAATCGTTTTTTTTTCACTATCATGTAACATTTTACTCGATTGGATACTCCACGGAGGACACTTATTATTTTTTCTATAATCACAAATTGTAAATACGCTTTTATTAAATACACTTTTTTGCTTATCAAGAGACATTGAATTTGAAAAAATTCTTGGCTTATTGTCATCAGAAATCTTAAAATTTTTATCATTAAAATAGGCTTTGGTATCAGTTCCAAGTATCTCCTTTTTTAGAGTATCTATATAAATTTGTGAAAATTCATAATTATTTTTCATTTTATCTTTGAAATTTATTTTTCCGACAGATTTAAATAAGTTATCTTTAATTTGATATTCGAAATTATCTAGGCTGATGATGTTACCATCCTGATCAATAATAGTAGAAAATTTATTCGATTTTATAAAATTTTGAGTATTGTTTAATAAGATATCTTGTCCATCAATAATATAATTTTCAGAGGTAATAACTTTAGTTGGACCTTTAGTTGTAAAAATTTTTGTAATTTCATTGTATTCAGCATGGTCAGTTTTAATAATATTATTTTTTTTATCTTTACCTATGATATTATTTTTTAATTTTATAAGACCAGTCTTTTTATTATATTCAGCATATTCGCTATTTATTTCATAACCGTCATCGGTTTTAAGAAACACCTCTTTTTCAAAAATTGAAATTTGTTGACCTTTGTCTAAACTTATTTTTTTTGATTCTATTAAAACATTTTCTGCATGGAGACTTGAATGAAAAAAAATTAGAAAAAATATTAATTGAAATTTATTTTTCATTTATTTGTAATACTCCTATTAAAGTAAAAAAACTTAAAGCTATTACAGGGGCCCATACAGCTAAGATTAAGGATATTCTTTCCGTCTGACCTAAGGCTAATGATAAATCTTTAAAATAGAATGTTAAAAGACAAGTTAATAGGCCAAGTATAATAAGTCTAGTATTATCGGATTTTTTTAGCGTACTCATTGTAAATATTGACGCTAAACCCGTCATTAAAAAAAGAAAAAATGGCATAGATAACATAGTATGTAAACTTTGATTTAAAAAAGCTTTATTGTAACCTGCAGCTAAAAATTTGTCATAATTAGTTATCAGCTCTAGAAATGACATTGTGTCAAAATTTTTAAAAAGACTGTTAATTTTTTCTAAATTATAAATAGATTTGATTTCCATAACTTCTATTTTTTTTTTATTCAAAATACCATCTACCTTTTCAAAAAAAGTAACGTTTTTTAATATCCATTTATCATTTGTAATGTCAGCAGAGTCAGCAAAAATTTGATTAACTAAATTTGTTTTTTCATTTACTCTAAAAATTCTTAAATTAATTAATTTTTGTCCACTTAATTTTTTTGCATATATAATTCTACTATTATCTAATTCTAGATTTTCTTTAATCCAAAGCCCGTTTCTATTGAATGTTACAAGATGATCGACATCTTTAGAATAATTAGATTTTGTTATTTCATAATATTTTGAAAGTGAAGATGTTAGCGGATTAATTAATAAAAGTATTATCCATCCTAAAAAAAAGGAAGTAAAAGCAAGAATAAAAAAAATTTTAATATTTGAATATCCAAAAATTTTGAGCATCAAAAGATCTTTATTGTTCCTTATTTTCATCATAAACCAAATACTAGATATAAAGATTATAAAAGGAAGAAGTTTTATTATCATGCTTGGAATAAAAATACTTGTCAAAATTAATGGTAAAAAAATATTTACGTTTAAATTTTTAAAAAATTCTATTTCTTCAAATAAATTTAGTATTAAACCAAAACAATAAAAAATTAATACTACAATAAAAAAATTTTTTAAAAAATTTTTTAAAATATAATTAAATAAAACCTTGCTCATTGAATCTTAGCCTCATGATTGAATCTATAGTATAAAAATGAGTAAAAAAATATTAGCAAACCTAAAGGTAGCAACACAAAGATAAACATTATAAAATTATCCAATCCGGTGTATCTCACCACCAGTTCTGTAAAAAGTAAAATAATAAAACTATAAAAAAATACAAAATATTGATTTAAAAAAATTTCTTTTGATTTAATTAATAAAAATGAGCAACACAAAGATATAATTGGTATATAAAACGGTATTATAATTCGTCTATTTAAAACTGGAATTATTTCTTTTTTAAAATTTTCATTACAAAATTTTTCTTTATCAAATTTATTTAAGAAACACGAAAAAAGTTTAAGTGTAGATATTTCTTGTATTTTTGTAGCCTTAATAGTTGTTGTTTTTAAATTACTTAAATCAATATTAAGCTGTTCGAATTTTAAAATTTCACTTTTTGAGTTTTTCTCTGACGAGATGACTTCACCATTGAACAAAAACATGTTCTTTTCTTCTATTAAACCATTCTCTGCTATAATTACTGTTTCATCAGTTTCTTCACTATTAGATGAAAAATTTTTTAAATTGTTACCTTTATCGTGTAAAAAAATATTTTTTATTTCATTATTAATTTTTTCTTCAACAATAAAAGTAAAACCTTTAAATGAGTCACTAAATTGCTGTGTTTTAACTGTTGGTAAAAATGAATTAAAATTTTCGTTGCCGAGTAACTGTCTAGATTTATTAAGAGCATAAGGAGTAATTAAAGTTGAAAAAAGTAAATTAAAAATTAAAACAATTACAGAAATAATAAATAATAAATTTACTAAATAAATTTTTTTTACACCAGAAGTCCATAAAATTATAAATTCACTATCTCTAGTGTGTTTTA
>MDTG01021103.1_pt1 | contig 10775 bp, 8 predicted proteins | sample 811421 | NCBI WGS metagenome assembly MDTG01 (sample SAMN05326645, study PRJNA326480) | marine metagenome | isolation source: seawater | place: Pacific Ocean: South East | collected 2011
CCAGTTGAAGATTGGGAGGCACCGGATCAGCGATTATTGAGGCATATTGTCCCTGAGAATCGTCTTCGTGCTTATGACGTTCGCGAGGTCATTGAAACTATGTGTGATGTCAACTCAACCCTTGAAATCCGCAAGGGTTGGGGGCCTGGTTGCATCACAACTTTAGCTCGAATCGAGGGCCACCCTGTCGGGATCATCGCTAACAACAACCATCATCTAGGTGGGGCTATAGATGCTGACGTCGGCGATAAGGGCAGCAGGTTCATGCAACTCTGCGATGCTCATGACATACCGCTGATCTTTTTGTGCGACACGCCAGGAATTATGGTGGGACCTCAAGCCGAGTATGAGGCGACCGTTCGTCATGCCAGCCGAATGTTTGTTACCTCAGCCAGCGTAACTGTGCCGTTTATGACCGTTGTATTGCGCAAAGGCTACGGGCTTGGGGCTCAGGCTATGGCTGGAGGCAGTTTCAAAGCTCCGGTGTTCTGTGTGGCTTGGCCCACGGGCGAATTTGGCGGGATGGGGCTCGAAGGCTTCGTCAAACTCGGTTACCGCAAAGAACTTGAATCCATCGAAGACCCAGAAGAGCGAATCGCTTACTACGAAGAGATGGTGGCAAAGCTATACGAGAATGGTAAGGCTGTGAGTACAGCAACATTTTTTGAGTTGGATGATGTGATCGATCCAGCGGAAACTCGCACCTGGGTTTCTATGGCTCTGAAGGCAGCTCCAAAACCATCTCCTAGAGACGGAAAGAAACGTCCCATGGTTGATACTTGGTAGGAGCGCTTTTCACTCAAGAAGTTCTGCTACCGCGAGTTCTGCTATTCGGTCACTGTCGTAACCCAAGTTGTCGGTCAAAACCTCAAAGGTATGTTCTCCAAAAACTGGGCCGGCGTGAGTGACCTCTGCGGGGGTGCGCGATAAGTGGAACCGGGTGCCATCGACAAAGAACGGTTCATGAGTTCCGTGAATGACCTCGGCAAATAACCCTCTGTGTGTCATTTGTGGATCAGTCGATAGTTCGGGGGAATTTTGGACAATGTGAGATGCAACACCGATCTCCTGTAAGGCCTCCATCAACTCAGCTCCACTTCGTTGGAGTGTCCATGCCGAGATAATTTCGTCGAGTTCTTCATGTCTTTCGTGTCGTTCTACGTTCGAAAGGCCCGATATGTCTTCGCGTCCCATTTCTCTTGCTAAGGAAATCCATTGGGAGTCATCTTTGCAAGAGATTGCGATCCAGTTGTCATCGCCTTTGGTTGGGTAGCCACCCTGGGGCGCAAAGACGTGATCTCGGTTTCCTGCTCGTTCCCATATGTTGCCGTTCACGGAGTACTCCAGAAGAGCCGGCGACATCAGATGCAAGGCGGCTTCAGCCTGCGATAGGTCAATATATTGGCCTTCACCGGTCCGCCTTTTATGTTCTAGAGCCCCCATGACAGATGCCACAAGCCAGCGTGGCGATGTGTAATCGGTATATGCGCTAAACGGTCCGCTGGGAGCGCGATCAGTCCATCCCACCGGATAAAAGAACCCAGAAATTGCAGCAGCCATGGTACCGAATCCCGCCAGCATCGATAGAGGACCTGTCTGCCCCATAAGACAGCTAGAGGCCATGATCACCCCAGGCTTGCGCTTTGATACCTGGGCATAGTCAAGGCCCCAAGCGGTCATAGCTTTAGGGGAGAACGACTCAAGGACGATATCTGCCCACTCAATGAGGTCCCAGATCACATCGATGGCTTCTGGCTTCGACAGATCAAGGCTGAGTCCACGTTTTCCAGCATTCATGTTGTGGTAGATGCCCGATTTATCTGGGTCTGCCTCGCCTCCCGGAAAAGGTTCAAGCGTACGAACAGCGTCAATCTTGTTTGCCGATTCAACACGAATAATTTCTGCGCCGTAGTCAGCGAGAACGCGAGAAGCGGCTGGACCGGCCATAGCCCACATCAGATCTAAGATTTTGATTCCTTTAAGTGGCAACTCTTTGGATGGCGACTCGTTTCGGATGGCAACCGATGGAACGCGTGCAGGCTCATTGAGTATTTCATGGGTGTGTTCACCCAGTTTCGGTGCTTGACCTAATTTTTGTAGTGGAGTTAGCTCGAATTTTGCAAACGGACCTGGGTAGTCGACGATGACCCCATCGTCGTGTTCGACCGTCTCCCAATAACTTCGGAAGTCCAACTGTTCACTATTCACAACTTCTTCAGTGGTGGTAATTGGGGTAATTAGCAACCGGCGTTTCATAGCGGCTTCTAACAACTCGGATTTCGTTTTAGTAGCGAAGAACTTGCCGAGAATCTCTTTTACTCGCTCATATTCTTCGGTTGGCTCCCGCCCATCCAGCAGCATCATGGCGTACTCGACCCAGTCTTTGTCTCGTGTTGCTTCATCGCAGAAGCCCTCTTCGTGCACCCAGTTCATGAGGTTCTGGGTGAAATAGGCGAACGCTTGCCCGAACAAGAAACTCACCGAGGCATAGCCATCTGAGCAGGGCCACATCAGTTGGACACGCGTAGTTCCTAGGTACGCTCCACCCGCCACTCGGGTGGGGACCGAACCTCCGAGTGGAGTTGCCAACGACATTGATTGGGTGCATTGGTTCATTGAATGTTGAGCGGAGACATCAACGTGCTGTCCAAGCCCTGAAGTGGTCTGTCTCTCGAACAGCGCTATCAGAGCAGCTCCTGCTGCTTCTGATGCTGCATTGGCGAAAGCTTGAGGCAGGGTGCCACCTGCGCGCAGCGGCGAACGATCTTCGTCGCCTGTTAACACCATGTTCCCTGCTGAAGCCTGAATTGTTAGGTCGCTGTATTCCCACCCTGCCTTTGGGCCGGAACTGCCAAAAGCCGTAATCGAGACGTTAACCAAGTGGCGGTTCAGTTTTTCTATTTGTTGGGGCCCAAGGCCAATGGATTCCATGAAGCCATGATCGAAGGACTCGAACATGATGTCTGCTCCAGAAATCAGGGTCTCCAGTTGACTGATTCCTTCTTTGGTATCTAGATCCAGGACAACGCTCTTCTTGCCTCTGTTGTAGGACCAATGTTGAAGAGAGTGATCGCCATCATCAATATTGCTGGCGAAGGGCCCAAGGCTTCTGGCACTCGAGCCAGAGGGTGGTTCGACAGCTATTACCTCAGCTCCCATTTGAGCCAAAATGAAAGCTGCAAGATGACCTCGTTCGTCTGTCAGGTCTATGACTCTGTAGTTACTGAGCACGAATCCCCCTCTATATCTCCGACTCGTCACTTGGGACCATACTCCCCTTATGTCATCTGTTCTGACTACGGTGCTGGTATGTCCTTATCGCCACATCGAGTTGACTATTTACCAATGGCAGATCGGCCAACTATTTCATGGCCGAATGATGCCAAAGTTGCGCTGTGGATCGCTCCCAACGTTGAGCACTACGAATACCTCCCGCCAAGAGATGCGCTTCGAAATCCTTGGCCCAGATCGCCTCACCCTGAGGTGCAAGGCTATTCGCACCGCGATTACGGGAATCGGGTCGGTTTCTGGCGGATGTTGGATGTGCTCGATGAACACAATGTGCGTTGCACTGCCTCAACAAATTTGGCCATATTCGAGCACTACCCCGATATCGGGAAGGCGATGGCCGACCGCAACTGGGAGATCATGAGCCATGGCATATATAACACTCGCTATCTATCTTCACTGACCGAACAAGAGGAACGTGAGTTCTACGTCGACTGCGTCGATACGTTGCGTCGGCACACGGGTCAGAAGCTTAAGGGCATGCTGGGTCCTGCTGTATCCAACACAATTCGTACGCCTGATCTCATGGCCGAGGCTGGGCTTATTTATCATGCTGATTGGCTTCATGATGACCAGCCAATACCCATAAAGGTTGAGGGCGGGCCTCTTGTCTCAGTTCCGTACAGCATCGAACTGAATGACGTTCCGGTCTTTCTTCAGCATCACGACACAAAAGACTTCATTGAAATGGTCAAAGCTCAATTCGACACTCTGCACGAAGAGGGCAACACGTCGGGACGCGTAATGGCGTTGGCTCTTCACCCCTATTTGATGGGAATGCCTCATCGCATTGAGGGCTTGGAAGAAATTCTGGATTATTTGTTAAGCCGTGACGACGTTTGGCAAGCGACGGCCTCACAGATCGCAGAACACTTTATTAATCACCATTATGAAGAGTTTGTGGATCATGCTGAAGTTATCAGCGGGGTGCGCGATGCCAGCTGAACGTTCTTCGGGTATGGACCATTCCCATTACTCTTATTCCCCTTTGCCGACTAGGGCTCCACTTGTTTGGCCCGAAAACAAACCTTTGGCTCTGGGAGCCCTTGTTCTCCTTGAGCACTACGAATGGGAACCACCAACAGACGCTTACAGTTTGCGCAACGCCAGCGGTGGACTCATCAAGTTGCCAGCGCCGGATTATGTCCAATTAACCCACAGGGAATACGGGCATCGAGTAGGTGTTTTCAGGTTGTTGGACACTCTTGAGCACCACGGCATTCCTGCAACCGTTGCCGTTGACAAGGTCACTGCCATTCACTATCCATGGCTCGTTGACCATCTCATGCAGCGTGGTTGCGAGCTAGTCGGACATGGCGTTGCAGCCAGCCAAATCATCACATCAAAACTCAGCAAGGAAGCTGAAGTTGAGATTATTGGAAATTCTTTAGACACGTTAGAGAAGGTCACTGGTGCGCGGCCTTCGGGCTGGTTCTCACCCGAAGGAGTTGAGTCACAGCGGACTCCTGAGCTGTTGGCTGCTGCTGGAGTCAGCTATGTGTGTGATTGGCCCAACGACGAGCAGCCCTACAAGATGACGACACCTCTAGGGGACCTCGTTTCTCTGCCTCTTTTTTTAGAGGTGGATGACGAATTTGCTCTTTGGCATCGGCGAGCAAGCCTCGCCAGCTGGGAGAGCATGATCGTGGCTGCTGCTTCGAGGCTTCACCTTGACGGCCAAACTTCAGCACGCCATATGATGTTGACCTTGCGACCCTGGCTAACTGGACAGCCGTTTCGTATTCGTTCTCTCGACCGTTCGCTATCTCAGATCATGCAACTGGAGGGAATTTGGGCCGCCCAAGGCAATGCTATTGTGCAGGCTTTTCGACAGTCTCAATTTGGTTAACGACGCCATGCCCCGGGAACGGGTTGCGTTAGCCCTAGGTTGTCCCTCAGCGTGCTACCAGAGTATTCGGTTCTGAATAATCCTCGTCTTTGTAGCTCTGGTACCACTAAATCCACAAAGTCCTCGAACGCCCCGGGCATATGAGTGCCCGCTATTACAAAGCCATCGCAGGCAGGGGCCGTGAACCACTCTTCGAAGTAGTCAGCAAGCTCAGTTGGACCACCTACCACAGGGTGAGCTAGTCGACCTCGTCCGGAGACTTCCACGAAGTCTTTAACGCTCGGGGTCTGGTTTCCTGTTACTTCGATGACTTGATTACGGATACCTTGAATGCCTGTCATTGCAGCAACGTCTTCTTCTGAAAGCGGTTCTTCAAGCGCCTTCTCAGAGAAGTCGAAATTGAGTCCTTCAGAAAGCAACGAGAGATCGTCAATCAAATTGGGAAGCAAATCATAGGCGGCACGTCGATCTTCGGCTTCCGACATAGTTCGACCCACGACGGGGAAGGTGAGATTCGCTATTTTTACCTGGTCAGGGTCGCGGCCATTCGCCTCAATTGCTGATTTCACAGCAACATAATTTTCCTTGGCTCGCGAAAGGCTGGGGTTCGACATGAAAAGCAGTTCACCCCAACGGGATGCGAACTCGACTCCTCGGCCACTTTGGCCAGCCTGGATAACTACGGGGTGGCCTTGAGGGGTTCGAGGGACAGTGAACGGGCCTCGTGACCTGTAATGGGGACCTTCATGGTCTAGGCGGTGAACCATATCTCCGCGCGCATATAACCCCGAGGCCCGATCCGCGACGACAGCGTCAGCTTCCCATGTGTCCCAATGTCCATGGACTATCTCCATAAATTCGTCAGCTTGGTCGTATCGAACGTCGTGGGCAGGAGCCTCGTCTAGTCCCATATTTTTGGCTTCGTTGTCGTTAACCGATGTAACGACGTTCCATGCCGCTCGGCCGCCGCTCATGTGGTCAAGTGTTGCGAAAAGCCGTGCCACATGAAAGGGGGGGAAATAGGTAGTTGAGTACGTCGCACCCAAGCCCAGGTTCTTGGTAACCATCCCCATGGTTGTAAGAACAGTCACTGCATCTAGTTTCACGCATCTGATGCCGTTTTCGACGGTATGTCGGTGGTCCCCTCCGTACATATCTGGCATGGCGAGGCGGTCATCAAAGAACCCGAGGTCGAACAGCCCTCTCTCTAAAACTTTCGCTATGTGTTGATAGAAATCGACGCTAGTCACGTCATGCCGAGCTTCGGGATGGCGCCAAGCTGCTGGGATAGTCGTACAGTTCTGAGCTTGAAGGAAGCCGACCAATGCTATTTGGCGTTTTGATGCGCTCACGACAGGTGTGATTTAACTAGCTCTGCGACTACCCGTCCCTCTGCCTTGCCGGCGACTTCGGCATTAACGGCTTTCATGGCTTGTCCCATATCTGCCATGGTTGAGTAACCACCATCTTTTAAGACACGCTCGACGATCACAGCCAAGGCATCCGCGTCTAATTGCTCGGGAAGATATTGCTCAAGAATCGTGAGTTCTGCGCGCTCGTCAGCAGCTTTTTCTGTTCTTCCACCTTGTTCAAAGGCTTCTGCTGCTTCCACTCGACGTTTCGCTTGTGCGGCTATGACTTTCTCTACTTGCTCATCAGCCAAGGTGGTCGCTGAGCTGCCGGCAACTTCTGCTTCTTGTACCGCTGCTACCACTGAACGCAACGTAGCTACTGTCAGTTTGTCTTTGGATTTCATGGCAGCCGTAAGGTCGGCGCGAATTTGATCTAACAGGCCCATGTGCCTGTTGGGTGTCGCTCGACGTCGTCTGATGGAATGGCGTCGGTTTGGTGATTAATTGCCAATTCGGAGGAGGGGTCCCCAGCGATTCTTGTGTGCCACATGCGTCGCGGTTCTTTCATGTTGAAGGGTGTACCTCGGTGTTGTAGTCGTCGATTATCCCAAACAACCGCATCACCTACAGTCCATTGATGATGATAGGTGCGGGGCGGTTGACAAGCCCAATCGTTCAATTCATCAAGGAGCCTGACGGATTCTTCTCGGTCCAACCCAACAATGTCGTGTGCATGTCGCCCGATGAGAAGGTTGGGCTGACCGGTAACTGGATGAACCTTGACAAGGGGACGTAGCGAAACCTCCATGTCGTGATAGCCATACAAATTGTACGTGCCATCTTCATTCTGTTTGTCGGGTAGGTAACCAGAACGCTCTTGGCTGTAATAAAGCGAGTGATACGCCTGAAGATTTGTGATGCGCTCTCGGGTCTCGGAATCGAGCGCCTCATAAGCTGCGCGCATGTCAGCCCATCCGGTGTCGGCACCTGATTCAGGCACAATCTCGGCACTGAACACTGCCCCTTTGGCTTGTATGGGCATATAGGTGCTGTCGTGATGCCAACCTTCGTTACCTTTTAACGACTTGACGACTTCGTCTCCCTCTTCGAAGTGAACTTTGCCGTCTTTGCCGATGTTCGAAATAGCAGCGCGGGGGAATTCCAGATCTCCGAATCTTCGAGCAAACTGATCCTGTCCTTCTTCTGTCAGAAAAATACTTGGAAAGACTAGTAACGCCCTATCAATCCACAGCTCATACAGGTCATTCCATTCGGAATCAGTCATAGTTTCGATGTCAAGGTCGGTGACCACTGAACCGAAGGTACTTTCTTCGATATTTTTAACTTTCATATCGTCACGGATCCTTATCGGTAACGCTGCTCTTATCGTAGCGAGCGCACAGTCACGCGTCTTGCGCGCGAGACTTCTGATATGAGCATTGACGTTATATTTGATTCTTCATTGCGGCGGCGTTTGGTAAATAATTTGCAACGCCACCAAAGGCGCGACCACCTGAATGAAGGTCTCACCCAAGCTTCAGTGTGTGTCATCGTCCTTGATAGTGATGCTTCAGTTCATGGAGATGATCCACTCTTAGACGGAGAAACCGCCTTTGACCGCAAGCAGCTACTCGCCGATATTCCAGGGGTGCCTGCAAATGAGGAGTTGACGGGAACCGTCGAAGGAACGGCTGGCGGTGCCTCAGTTCTTCTTACTCGTCGCACATCCAAACTCAAGGATCATCCTGGCCAATGGGCCTTACCTGGTGGTCGAGTAGATCCTGGTGAGTCTGCGTTAGAGGCGGCGATGAGAGAGGCTCATGAGGAAGTCGGTTTGCGTCTCACTGTCGATGATTTACTCGGCCAACTAGATGATTACCCAACGCGGTCTGGCTACGTAATCAGCCCCTTCGTATTTTGGCTCGGCGGGCATCTCGAACCTGTCGCTAATCCGAATGAGGTTGCATCAATTCACCGAATTTCTATCCGGGAACTCACAAGGCCCGACTCGCCACGTTTCATCAAGATCCCTGAAAGCGAACGCCCAGTTGTTCAGCTACCGATCGGAGGAGACCTCATACATGCTCCGACTGGTGCTGTGATGTACCAGTTCCGGGCTGTGGCGTACGACGGAGACGATGTTCGAGTTGATGAACTAGAGCAGCCTGTTTTTGCTTGGCGTTAGATGTTTATTTAGTTCACTTAGCCGTGGACCGACATTGAAGAATTCGGGTTGATTGTGCGAGTTCGCCGGAAATTACCCATGTCGATGTTTAGTCCCGTATAAGGACCTACGACTTGAACTGGGTCGCTGTCATGATCGTGACCATTCTCGACCGCCGTAATTAGTTCCGCCATGCAATGGCCTGCTATTCCGGCATTTTTGAATTGGTTTCCGCTAGTTCCAATTGCTACATAGAAACCGTTGACACAAGTCTTGTCATATATGGGTATCCAGTCGTCCGCGACGTCATAGACCCCGACGACACCTCTTTTTTGGTGCGGTACCCCAACCGTTGGAAGGCGTCGATTCAGTCTGAGTACCTGCGCCTCCCACTGTTCCGGTTGTATCTGGCCTTCGTAGTCCGCATCTACCCAATGCAGAGGGTCGCACTCTGGTTCGGTACTGCCAACAAGGATGTTGTTTCCTACATCGGGCCGGACATAAATGCCGTTGTCATCGTCAGCAAGATTGAATCCACGGTTACCAAAATTCAACTCTTCGGGCGATGGCACATGGTGTACTTCTTGTCGCAGCGGGCTAGTTCCGATCGACATGTCATTTATGGCGCCAGCCATTTCGTTGATTATTCGGCTATGTGGCCCGGCTGCATTCACCACTATCGGGGCCTCTATAACCGTTCCACCGAGAGTTTCTACGCCGGTGATTTGACCATCACGTTGAGTTATTGATGCAATTTCTGTTTTAAATCGGAACTCACAATTAAGTGATGTGGCAGCTACCTGCAGATTCTGTGCTGCGAGTTGGGGGTCGCCAACATATCCCGCTTCGGGCGTGTAGATACCCCCGTCTAAATAGTCTGTCGGTTCGTCCCAAAAGTCTTCGTGGTCAGGTCGTTTCGGAGGCCCGAACCGACGGAGATCTAGTTCAGGGAGACGAGCCTGAAACTTTTGTTGATTCCAGTCTTCATATGGGATTCCGATGGCATCGAAGTGCGGAAGCACCTTGAGATGGTGACCTCCAGTTGTTTTCAGGGTCACCATGCCGCATTGGCTGAAAGTCGCGAGGTGGCTGACGTCACCGGTCTTCACATGTTCGGCCCAGTTTTCCCAATAACGCAGTCCCTCATATGACATTGCCACGCCGGGGTATGTCGAATAGGTAAACCGAATGATGGCTGAAGAAAAGCTCGTTGAACCCAAGCCTGCCCCTCCATTTCGGTCGACTGTAAGGGTGTGTAATCCACGACGACCAAGTTCATAAGTGATCGAGGAGCCAATAACGCCGGAACCGATCACTATTGCGTCAAATGTTTTGGTCGACATCAGCACAGTCTCACAGAAATGGCGGCTAATAGTCGGAGGCTCTTCAACCGATGCGAATAGGTTTACCGATATGTCCGCTTAAGACCTCTGGTTCGTCATCGGTGATATGGATATCATCTTCGATTCTGATGCCCCCGAATCCTCTGAGAGGGTCAACAGCATCCCAAACGACTTCTTCTGCGAATCTTTCTCGAATCGCTGGGTCTTGAAGAAGCGCATCGATGAAATAAACACCAGGCTCAACGCTTGTGATCATTCCGGCTTCGAGTATTCGATCGGTTCGTAGGTATCGCGACTGGGGGTGTGAGCTAGGTTCTCGTCCTGCCGGGTAACCGCCTGCATCATGCACGGTGAGACCTATGAGATGCCCAAGTCCATGAGGGTAAAAGAGTGCAACAGCGCCCGAGGAAACGAGCTGATCTACTTCGCCTCGTAATAGGCCAAGTTCCACTAAGCCTGAGCCAATGACTCGAGCCGAATCTAGGTGAACTTCACGCCACTCCTGACCCGGTCGACATCGATCAATAGCTAGTTCTTGAGCGCTCAGGACTAAATGCCAAAGGAACGACTGGACATCGGTTGGTTCTGCGCCTACCACCATCGTCCTAGTCACGTCACTCGCATAACCTCCGAATTCACCCCCAGCGTCAATTAGTAGAAGTTCTCCTTCTTGAAGAGTTCGGGTGGACGGATTCAAACTGTCATCTTGGCCGTAGAAGTAATGGAGGTAAGCACCGTTGGGGCCAGCAGCAACGATGCTTGGATAGGCCGTGCGCACC
>MDTG01261765.1_pt1 | contig 10775 bp, 9 predicted proteins | sample 811421 | NCBI WGS metagenome assembly MDTG01 (sample SAMN05326645, study PRJNA326480) | marine metagenome | isolation source: seawater | place: Pacific Ocean: South East | collected 2011
GTGTATATGGTAGCAATATTTCCATAAAAGATTCTCCCAACCATTCTTCCGTTAATTGGAGTTGCTTTACCATATTTTTGTTTTATTTTATGCAGACCAAGAGGTGTTTTTTTACTGCCTGCTTTGTTTCCCACTCCATATGCTGAGGAGGAAATGATGTATTCACTAATGATGTTATTGTTTTTTATATGATACATCTTTTGATTTTCAATTGATATAAAAAGTAGTTCTGTAAAATCTTCAGAAATATAATTTTTAGCTTTTTTAATGATGTTATTTTGAGCAAAAGATGTTAAGCCCAAAAGTAAAATTAGAATAATGTTAAAGTATCTTAGCATAAGTTCCAGTGAATTGGTGTTTGATTATTTTGTATAAGTATTTGATTAGTCTTAGAAAAGTGCTTGCAGCCTAGAAAGCTTCTGTAAGCTGATAAAGGGGAGGGGTGAGATGCTTTTAAGACATGATGTTTTTTTTCATTAATTAATGATGTTTTTTTTTGAGCAAAAGCCCCCCAAAGCATAAAAATTAGTCCATTTTTTTCGGATGATAATTTTGATATTACGGCATCAGTGAAATCTTCCCATCCTAGATTATGATGAGATCCAGCCTCTTTTTTTCGAACAGTTAATGTTGCATTCAATAGAAGTATCCCTTGTTTTGCCCAATTTTCTAAATTTCCGTTTTTTGGAATATTACCACCTATGTCATTTTCTAATTCTTTGAAGATATTTTTGAGTGAAGGAGGGTTTTTAATTCCATTTGGAACAGAAAAAGCAAGCCCGTGAGCCTGTCCTTTTCCATGATAAGGATCTTGTCCAATAACAACTACTTTAGTTTTGGAAAAGGATGAAAGTTTAAAGGCAGTAAAAATGTTATTTTCTGAAGGGAGAATAGTATATTCCTTTCGTTCATTAGTAATAACTTGCATTAATTGTTTAAATGACTTTTTTTGGAATTCACCTTTTAAAATAATATCCCAATCATTATTTATTCGTGGAGTTCTGTCTTTCATTTTATTAACATTACAAAGATATAAACTGCTTTAAAAAAAGCATTACTCATATGCTAAATTGTGTATTTTTGTAAAAATTTAATTTACATGAAAAAATTAGCATTATTTAGTTTAACCATTTTTCTTATAGCGCTGCTCTCTTCTTGTGCTATTTATGAAGAACCATGTGAAGGGGTAGCACAAATAAATCCTATTGAAGCAAATTCATAAACTAATTCTTTTTGGAATCTGCCGAAAAAATAAGAAAACCTAAGTGGCTGAAAGTAAAATTACCTACTGGTGAAGCCTATAAAAATGTAAGGGGAATTACTAAGTCCCATGATTTGCATACTATTTGTGAAAGTGGTAATTGCCCAAATATGGGCGAATGTTGGGGGTCTGGTACAGCAACCTTTATGATTTTAGGCAATATCTGTACGCGTTCTTGTGGTTTCTGTAATGTGATGACAGGTCGTCCTTTACCTGTTGATGTTTTAGAACCTAAGAAAGTTGCTCGTTCGGTTAAATTAATGAAGGTCAAACATGCTGTGATTACTTCAGTGGATCGTGATGATTTACAGGATGGAGGAGCAAGTATTTGGGTAGAAACAATTAATGAAATAAGAAAGGAAAATCCAACAACAACAATGGAGGCTTTAATCCCTGACTTTAAAGGAAGAATACAAGATATTAAACCAATTATTGATGTTGCTCCTGAAGTGGTCTCACATAATATGGAAACAGTAAGAAGACTCACAAAAAAAGTAAGAATTCAAGCTAAATATGATAGAAGCCTAGATACTTTAAGGTATTTGAATGAAGGAGGTATCCGTACAAAATCAGGAATTATGCTTGGTTTGGGAGAAACAGATGAAGAGATAGTAGAAACTATGCATGATTTACGTGATGTTGGCGTTTCTATACTCACTATTGGTCAGTATTTACAGCCTTCAAAAAAGCATTTGCCAGTAGTTAAATTTATTACTCCTTTACAATTTGCTAAGTATAAGGAGATTGGACTTTCTTTAGGTTTTCAACATGTTGAAAGTAGTCCTTTAGTCCGATCATCTTATCATGCTGAAAAACATATCCACTAGTATTTTTATATTTTTCCGTATAGTGATGCCTATTAATGGATAATCATTATATTTGTTTCCTGAAAATTTAAACAAATTCATTGGATATGAAGAATAGACATTTACCTCTTATTGTTACTATTTTATTAGTAGCCAATTCTTTAACTGCTCAAGTTTGTGGAACATATAAAGGTTCTTATGAAGAGCAAGTACAGAAATATCCAGATTTTTATGAAAAATTAAAAGATAAAGATATAGAATTAGCAGCTCAATATCAATCTGCCTTAAGTAAGCTGAAAAATCTTAAGGTAGTTGAAGCAGTTGAAGGAAAAAAAATTATTCCTGTAGTTGTACATGTTATTCATAATTTTGGGGGTGAAAATATCTCAGATACTGATATTCAGAATGCTTTAGATGCTCTAAATAAGAATATTAATGGTCAATCAGAGAAATTTTTAAATCAATTAGGGGGAAATCTATTAACACCAGATATTTTTGCCTCAGTAAGAGGAGTAGCTAATGTTGAGTTTAGATTAGCAAGGCTTGATCCTAATGGAAATCCAACTACCGGAATTATAAGAGTCACTTCAGAATTAACAGATGAGCCTGAAAATAGGAATGCAATAAAAGCATTAAGCTATTGGAATTCCTATCAATATCTTAATATATGGACATTGAAATCATTTGCTCCTCAAGATGATGGAAATACATTATTAGGCTTTGCACAATTTCCTTTTACTGATTATGATGATTGGAGAAACGCAGGTTTCCCTCAAATGTCAACTGATGGTGTAGCGCTACTAGCTGGGAATATGGCTAATCCAGATAACAGCACCTTAACACATGAAGTGGGTCATTGGTTAGGATTAAGGCATATTTGGGGAGACTCCGAATGTGGTGATGATAATGTAAAAGATACACCAGTTCAGAGATTCTCAAATGGAGCAGGAGATAATCCAGGTCCATTGCCAACACCTGCTGCTTTTCCGTACCATGTTGGGACAACTAATGGCTGTGTGGCTGATTCTTTAAATCCAGCTGGAGAGATGTTTATGAATTACATGGATTATACTAATGATAACTATGTTACTATGTTTTCTGCTGGCCAGGTTGAAGTGATGAATGAAATTTTGGAGGGAAAATATGACGCAGAAACAGAGACAACAAGCATAGGTTATAGAGAATATATGTGGTCGGCTGTTAATATTGCAGCTACTGGCGTTGCAGATGGATATTTAACCCCTGAATGTGAGCAAAAAGCAGATTTTAAAAGTACCACAGGATACTCATTATGTATAGGGGAAAATATATTATTTAAGAATAATCAAAATCAATTTCCAACAACAGCAACAATTAATTCTATTACGTATGATTTTGGTGATGGAAATACAGACGCATCTGGTGCTAGTACAATTCCTCATATTTATAATACTGTAGGAAATTATAACGTTTCTTTAACAATTGAATATAACGAAACCATAGAAGCTAGAGCTGATAATTTGTCAGATTTAGTAGGGTATGATTCTTATGATATGAATATTGAGACTTTAAATGCCCAAGGTACAGAAGCTGAATTAATAGCTATGAATGCTACAAATATTGTTTTACATTTAGATGTAGACTCTTTAAGTATAGAATCTAAGTGGAAATATAATGCTCCAGAAGATAGTGTTGTAGGGGCTCATTCTTCGTTCCCTTTAGGGCTAGATACTTTCCAGTTAGTTTTTTCAGCTAACTATGGGGATTCATTAGAAATAGAGGAATATGATAGATTAGCACTTTGTTTTATTACTTGGGAAAAAGATTCTGTTGATTGGGAAGGTACTCTCAAAACATTTTATTATGGAAGTTATGAAAGCGAAGCCTTTAATGCTTATTTTATGGATACTCTTTTTTATAGAGGTCAGGTTAAAGATACAACTTATGTTGCTTATTATAATAATTCTTGTTCTTCAACAACTGTGAAGGATAGTTTAATTGTTGTTAATACTCCATCATCTTCTAATACTGCTGGAAGTTACACTTATAGTTTTGAGGATGCCTCAGAATTATCATCTGATTGGCATGTAACTAAAGATGCTCCATTAGCAGAATGGGGTTTTAACACTACTGAAAGATCATCATGGGAATGGGTGGATGGAGTATCTGTTAGCGGTTCCGCAGGATTAATGATTGCTCAAGATAATCTAGTATCAGGAACAACTGATGAGTTAGTTTCTGTAGCTTATGATTTAAGTGCATTAACAAGTCCTTCAATTAGCTTCAGTTGGTCAGGAGCGGCTGTAAATACGTTTCCAACAAATGAGTTGAATGTTTATTATTCAGATGATTGTGGAGAAACTTGGCCTAATTCTAATAAGATACTTACATTGTCAGCCTTAGATGTTGCTAATGCTGGCTTATATTCAATAAATTTTAAGCCAGAAGAGAATGAGTGGAGAGATACAGTGATAACAAAAGCTCAATTTGATAATAATAATATTATGTTTAAATTTGAATACGTTACTAATGGAGCAGCGAATAATTTTTATTTGGATAATATTCAAATTGGAGAAGCATCAGATTTATTTCTTCCTTCTCAAAGCGCTTCAAGATTATCTATCTATCCAAATCCAACTTACGGAAAGAACCTTATAGTTAAGCTTGAGCAATTAGCTGATAAAGATGTGGAAGTTAAATTAGTAAATATATTAGGCTCGGAAGTAATGAATTTATTTGAAGGAAATGTTGTAAGTGATTTTTATTTAATAGATCCTATTAGTTTATCACACCTTGAAGATGGAATCTATTTTGTAAATATAGTTTCTGAAGGTAATATTATTAAGACAGAGAAACTCATTCATCATAAATAAGAATTATAATGATAAAAAGCCATCATTTCTGATGGTTTTTTTATTTTTTATAGCTTTTTAATTCAACTTCTCCATTCTCAAGAACAGCATAAGTATAATGGTGTAACCAATCACCTAGATTAATGTATTTAGCTCTTTCATCAACTTTTAATTCAAGTGGGAGGTGTCTGTGTCCAAAGATGTAATAATCTACAGTATTAAGCTTTTGTTGGTCTTTGCAATATCCTAAAAGAATTTCTTTTTCATTACTTATAAGTTTTTCTTTTTCACCACTTCTTCTACTGCTTCTACTCCAAGTTTGTGCTAATGTAAGCGCCAAATTAGGATGCAAACGAGAAAAGGCCCATTGGCAGATTTTTGAAGTAAATATCTTTCTTACAAATTTATAGAAGTAATCTCCTTTCCCTAAACCATCCCCATGTCCAATAAATAGTTTCTTATTACTTTCTTCAATTATAATATTTTCATAATGAATAGTAATTCCAACTTCTTTTGTTAGGTAGTCTTTCATCCATAGATCATGATTGCCAACAAATAGATAAATTTCAGTGCCATTATCTGTTAAGTTAGCAAGTTTTCCTAATAAACGAACAAACCCTTTTGGGACTACTGTTTTGTATTCAAACCAGAAATCAAATATATCACCAACTAAGTAGATGGCTTTTGCATCCTTTTCAATATTAGTAAGCCATTGTACTATGAGTTTTTCTCTCTTATGGCTCTCTGTTAAATCAGGAGATCCTAAATGAAAGTCAGATGCAAAATATATTTTGTTTTTTGTCAAAATCTATTTTTCTAGTTTTGTTCTTAATAATTGATTAGCTAGTTTTGGGTCGGCTTGTCCTTTTGATAGTTTCATTACTTCTCCCATAAATAAACCAATCAATCCTTTTTTTCCATCTTTATATTCAGATACTTTTTCAGGATATTTAGCAATTGCTTGTTTGATGTAATTACTTAATGCATCACTATTACTTTCTTGGATCCAATTATTTTCTATCGCTATCTTACCGGCACAATCATTGCACTTTAGCATCTTAGGAAAAACCTTTGAGGTGGCTACCGTATTACTGATTTTACCCTTATCAACAATGGAAATAAGGGATGCTAGCCTTTTAGGATTTATTGTGAAATTTTTAATATCAACTGCCTTCTCATTAAGATATGATTTTACACTTCCATTGACGAAATTAGCTGCTGATTTGTAGTTTTTAGTGTATTCGCATAGTTCATTAAAGTACAAGGCAATTTCCTTCTCATCAACTAAAATATTTGCATCATATTCTGATAAGCCAAACTCCTTTGTAAATTTTTTAAAAAGTTCGTTGGGTAAAGGTGGTAATGTATTTTTTAATTTTGAAATATATTCTTCTTTTATAATCACAGGTTGTAAATCAGGCTCAGGGAAATAACGATAATCGTTTGCTTCTTCTTTATGTCGCATGGAAATAGTAGTATTGTTTTCTGCATTAAAACTTCTTGTTTCATGCCTAATTTCACCTCCAGATTCTAGTATTTCTATTTGTCTTTCTACTTCAAATTCAATAGCACGTTTTACATTTCTACTTGAATTCATATTTTTCACTTCTACCTTGGTGCCAAATTCTTTTTCTCCTTTTAACATTACCGAAACATTAGCATCACATCTTAACGAACCTTCTTCCATATTTCCATCACAAATATCTAAGTAGCAAACTAACTTTCTAACCTCATTTATGTATTGATATGCTTCATCAGAAGAACGAATATCAGGTTCAGATACAATTTCAACTAGAGGGACTCCTGCTCTGTTTAAATCAACAAGTGTATGAAAGGGATCTAAATCGTGTATGGATTTACCAGCATCCTCTTCCATATGAATTCTAGCTATTTTTATTTTCTTAGCATTTCCTTCATTATCTTTTATATGGACACTCCCTCCATTGCAAATTGGAGTGGTATCTTGTGTGATTTGATAACCTTTTGGCAAATCGGCATAAAAGTAATTTTTTCGTGCATATTCATTTCTTTCACGGATATTACTTCCTACTGCTATTCCTAATTTAACTACATATTCAATAACTGTTGAGTTGCTTCTAGGTAATGTGCCTGGATGTCCTAATGAAATAACAGAAGTTTTAGTATTAGGCGTTGCTCCATAAATATTCTCGTCAGAAGAATAAGCCTTAGTGTTCGTGAGTAGTTGCGCATGCACTTCAAGCCCAATTACAACTTCATATTTGTCTCTTACACTCATGTATTTATTCAAAGATTACTTTTCCTGACTCTATTAGTATATTTCCATTATTTAGACTGTAAAAGTATAAACCATCAGCTAAATTCCCTTTAGATATTGTATTTTGATTTGGATTTAATTTTTGCTCTTTTACTTTACCTCCTAATGTATTGTATAAAGTCAGATTTTTAGCATGAGAATTAAAAATTGTAAATTGATTTTTTGCAGGGTTTGGAAAAGGGCTTTTTCCTGTTTCTATTTCAGGTTCTTTAGTAGTTATAGATTCAAAGATATATAAGCCAGTTTGCATATCAGAGATAATAATATTACCAGACGGTAAATTTGGGTAAACTCCCCAAGCACCTTTGTAGGAAGCATGACTGTTTGGTGAATAAGTATCGTATTTCCAAGTTTGAATAGGATTATAAGGATCCGAAATATCAAAAACTCTTAAACCATCATGATAGTATGAAATATATAAGTTATCTCCTCTAAGGATACCATTATGTGCCATTGATTCTGGGTCAACTCCTGAATTGAAAGTAGCTAATACAGATATATTGTTGAAATCAGAAACGTCTAATGTTTTTACATCATACCCATGATTTTCATCTTGCATTATATAAATAGTTCCGTCATCAGAAAGCCATCCAGAATGATTGTACCCTGCATCTGGATAAGAGGTTAAAGATGCTAATTCTATAGGTTGGTCGCCAATTGTATCTACCATGGAAAAATCCATAATTCTTAGTCCGTCATTTCCACAATTTAGGTAAGCTGTATCATTTCTTACAAAAGCATCATGCACATGCCCTACTGCATTATATGAATAGATCAAGGTAGGATTTATTGGAGATTGTAAACTATATACATCCATAGCGGTATTTGAAGCACAAGCATATAGCTTTGCAGTTGTAGTATCAATATAAATATTATGTGATTTTGTAAATAGATTGTTAGAATCATATACTGTCGTTACTGAATCAGGTAAAGTACTTACATCAATAATCTGTAAAGTTGAAGAACTTCCTTCATCACAAACAACATATAAGTATCCTTCAAAATCATGATAATCTCTGTGGATTACTCCACCTCCAGTATAACCTCCTGCAACAAAAGAAACTTCTGTAGTATTTATTGGGTCAGTTACATCAAAAAAATGAGTTCCAGCAGTAGAGCCAATAATGGCAATTTCTTTATTGTTTACTGTTAATCCCCAACATTCGTTATAGGTATTATCATACGCCCATGAACCTACAAGTGTAGTATCCTGCCAGTTGTATAAAAGGTTTGTTGTTTGCTGAGCATGACTACTAATTATAAGTAAATGTATACTTAAAGAGAGAATTATTTTTCTCATTACATAGCGGTTATTAATTCTTTAATAATTAGGGTTAGTTTTGGCTCTGCTACTTCTGATACAGCTTGTATTTCTTCATGTGTTACTTTTTTGATTTTACCAGGCACTCCTAGGTCAGTAATTACAGAAATAGCAAAGCAAGGAATATCCATATGGCGTGCTACAATTACTTCAGGTGCCGTTGACATTCCAACCGTATCCCCACCTATAATTCTCATATATTTATATTCAGCAGGTGTTTCTAAAGTAGGACCTGTTAAGGCTATGTAAACTCCTTTCTTTACTGGAAGGTTATTAGCTTTTGCTATTGCCTCTGCTTTTGCAATAAGAGTATGGCAGTAGGACTCACTCATATCTGGAAATCTTGATCCTAGTTCTGTAATGTTCTTCCCGATTAAAGGGTTAGGGATTAGGTTGATATGGTCGCTTAAAATCATCAAATCACCTACTTTATAGTTAGGATTTACCCCGCCACTAGCATTTGAGATAATTAGATTTTTAATGCCTAATAATTTCATGACACGAACAGGAAAAGTGACTTTTTCTATAGTATATCCTTCATAGAAGTGAAAACGCCCTTGCATAGCAATAACTTTTTTTCCCCCTAGAATTCCAAAAATTAGCCTTCCTGCATGCCCCTCAACAGTTGAGAGTGGAAAATTAGGGATTTCCTCATAGGAAATAGAATAATCAATTTTAATCTCATTCACTAATCCGCCAAGCCCTGTTCCTAGTATAATCCCTACTTCAGGTTTGTAATTAGTTTCTTTTTGTAGAAACTCTGCCGACTTTTTAATTTTGTGCAACATAATCTAATATCTGTTTGTCAAATCTTTCTTTCTGCTCAAAATCAATTTCTATGGGGATATAATACATATTTATTGCATTAAATTCCCCCTCAAAGGCTCTTAATTTTGTAGCATCTTTTTCGGTGCTCAAGATAAGTTTTTTTGTGCTACTGTCTTTATTGTATTGGCTTAAGATATTATCAATATCATTATTATTATAATTATGATGATCAGCAAATTTAATATGGTTGACAGTATGTCCTTTTTCTTGAAGGTATTGAACTAGAGGGGAACAGTTCGCAATCCCACTTACTAAAGTAATACTTTTTTTTTCATCTGTAGCGTACTCTTTATTAGTTTTTGTGCACTTCCAAGTACTATAGTTGATTGCTGAAAAATAAGCTTCTTGATGTGAAAAAAGATGAAGATTCTTAAGCATTCCTTTTTTTTGTGTTGGGTTACTGTTTTCTGGGGTTTTACTAAGGATAATAATATCCGCTCTTTCTGCTGCTTTTTTGCTTTCCCTCAAATTACCAACAGGTATATGGTAATCCTTATAGTATGGAGAAGAGTAGGTAGTTATGAGAATATTTAGTCCTGCTTTTATCCATCTATGTTGATAACCGTCATCTAGTAGTACAACTTCAGTTTCAGGATAATCTTTTAATATTTGTTGTACTCCTTTGTTTCGGTTTTTTTCTACAATAACTAAGCAGTGAGGATTGTTTTGTTTGAGTTGTAGAGGTTCGTCTCCCACTAAAGATACATTACTTGTTTCCTTAACATATTGTAAGGCTGATCCTTTGCGTCCATATCCTCTACTAAGTATAGCGACTTTATATTTACTCTTTAGTAAATCAATAATATATTGAGTGTGTGGCGTCTTTCCTGTACCTCCTGCTGATAGATTCCCAATACAGATAATAGGGATATTATAGGTTTTAGATTTAAAAATCCTATAATCAAACAACAAATTACGGAAAGCGGTAATACAGCTATACGTAATTGAAAATGGGAAAAGTAAATAACGCATAGTACAAAGATAGTTTTTTGTTTTTAAAGAGTTTTGTATTTTTGAAAAATGAAACAACTTTAGCTATTGCTATAGTTACTTATTAAAACAAATAAGAAAACAGATGAAGATTGAAGAAATCACTAAATTCTTAGAAGGGTATGCTTCATTACAATACCAAGAAAAATATGATAATTGCGGTTTAATTGTAGGCAATGAGAATGTTGAAGCTAAAGGTGCGCTTATCACTTTAGATTGTACTGAGGAAGTGATTGATGAGGCAATAGCAGAAGATTGTAACTTGATTATTGCACATCATCCTATTATTTTTAATGGACTTAAAAAACTAAATGGCAGTAATTATATTGAACGTACGGTTATTAAAGCTATAAAGAATGATTTGGCTATATATGCAATGCACACTAATCTGGATAAAGTATATAATGGAGTAAGTGCTAAAATTGCTGAAAGATTAGGGTTA
>MDTG01342376.1_pt1 | contig 10775 bp, 10 predicted proteins | sample 811421 | NCBI WGS metagenome assembly MDTG01 (sample SAMN05326645, study PRJNA326480) | marine metagenome | isolation source: seawater | place: Pacific Ocean: South East | collected 2011
AGTTTGACGATATAATTGCACTAGTTGCATTATATAGACCTGGCCCGATGAGTAATATTCCAATTTATAATGATTGTAAAAATGGAATTAAAGATCCGGATTATATTCACCCAATTTTAAAAAAAATATTATCACCAACATACGGCATTATCATTTATCAAGAGCAAGTAATGCAAATAGCTCAGATTTTAGCGGGCTTTACAGCAGGTGAAGCAGATATTTTAAGAAGAGCTATGGGTAAAAAGAAAAAAGCTGAATTAGACAAACAAAAAGAGAGGTTTATTAATGGAGCTTTAAAGAATGGTATAGCAAAAGATGTTGCTAATTTTGTTTTTACTAAAATTGAACCTTTCGCACAATATGGGTTTAACAAAAGTCACGCAGCTGCATACGCTTTAATCGCATACCAGACAGCTTATTTGAAAACATATTACAAAGAAGATTTTATAGCAGCTACTATGTCAACAGAACTTACTAATACTTCTAAACTAAGAGAATTTGTAGAAGAATTAAAAAAATTAAGCATTGAAATAGTAAAACCCTCTATAAACAAATGCTTTACCGACTTTAAAGCTATCCAGGGAAAACTTTACTACGGGCTCGGAGCTATTAAAAATGTTGGTTTTGAAGCTATAACAAATATTGTAAATGAGAGAGAGAAAAATGGAAGGTTTAAATCTTTAAACGATTTTATTAATCGAGTAAGCGCGAAAGATGTAAACAAACTTCAATTAGAGGGTTTAGTAAAATCAGGTGTTTTTGATGAATTTGATAAAGATAGATTTAAAATTTTAAACTCAATTCCAAAAATTATTCAAAAAATTAAAAATATTAATGATGATAAAGAAAATCATCAATCAAACCTCTTCTGCGACCAGGAAAATGATAAAGTAGATTTTGATTTTGAGCCAACTACGCCTTGGTCACAAAAGGAACTTTTATCTGAAGAGTTTAAATCAATTGGATTCTATCTGACAAATCATCCTCTTAACGAATTTGAGGAAATTTTTAATCAGCTAAATATCATCTCTTACAATCAATTTTATGAAAATGATTTAGCTGAAGGTTTCGTAGCAGGAACAATAATGTCAATTCAAGAAAAAAAAAGTTTAAAGGGTACCCCATACGCAATTGTTAAACTTAGTGATAAAAAAGGCGAATTCGAACTTTTTTTATTTGCTGAGATTCTGGTTTCTAATAGAGAAAAACTAAAAGAGTCAAATTCGTTTGTTTTAACACTTCAAAAAGATAAAGTCCCCGGAGACGAATCCAAAAAAAGAATAAATGTTAAAAAAATTTTAAGTCTAGAAGATGCGATTAACAAGCCATACTCTAAAGTAACCATAGAATTAAAAGCAAATTATAATTTAGATGAAATTAAAGACTTATTGTCTATTAAAGGTGAAACTAAAATAAATTTAGTATTTAAAGATCAAAATAAACAAGCTTTTTATTCACTTGAAGAAAACAGGAAGTTTGACTTTAATCAATTAAAAGCTCTAAAAGCCAAGGAATACGTCGAAAAAATAACAGTTTAGACAGTTGATTTTTTAAATTGATTGTATATATCTTTCTCTAATTTCGCACACAGTTACAAGGGCATTGCCCTACCGGTCCAATTTTTGGAATTACTGTGGTGGATTAACCGGAAAAAATATGAACGTACCAAAAGTAGACATAAAACAATTATTAGAAGCGGGTGTACACCTAGGTCACAAAACCTTGAGATGGAATCCAAAAATGAAAAAGTATATTTTTGGAGAGAAAAACTCTATACACATTATTGATTTAACACAAACAGTTGATTTCTTAAAAAATGCTTTAGTGCAAGTGCATAAAGTAATCGCAAGCGGTGGTAAATTATTAATTGTTTCAACAAAAAAACAAGCTTCAGAACAAGTAAGCGACCTAGCAAAAGAAACTGGTCAATATTATGTAAATTACAGATGGCTGGGTGGAATGCTTACAAATTGGAACACCATTCAAAACTCTATTAAGCGTTTAAAAAAATTAAATGACCAGCTTTCAAAAGAAAATTTAGGATTTACCAAAAAGGAAATTCTTAAGTTTGGAAAAGAAAAAGAAAAACTTCAAAGATCTCTTGGGGGAATTTCAGAAATGAAGAAAACTCCTGATTTAATCTTTATTATAGATACAAATATTGAGTCACTTGCAGTGGCAGAGGCAAAAAAGCTAGGCATTCCTATTATAGCAATCCTGGATACAAATTCAGACCCAACCGGAATAGATTTTCCGATACCAGGAAATGATGATGCAAGAAGATCTATAAATTTATACTGTGATCTTTTAAAAAATACAATTAAAGACGCCGAAAATTTTATAAAAGGTACTGAAATTAAAACTGAGATTAAGACACCAAAAACAAAAGACAAATAATCAAAAATCGTTTCATGTCAAATAAGGCACTTCTAGATAATATAAAAAAATTAAGGGAGATGACTGGAGTCGGATTTAAAGATTGCAAGATAGCTTTGGATGAAGCAAATGGCGATATTGAAAAATCAATAGAATTTTTAAGAAAAAAAGGGATAGCTAAGGCTTCTAAAAAAATGAACAGAACGGCATCAGAGGGTCTTGCTTTAGTTAAAGAGGAAAATGGTCAGATTTCATTAATTGAAATTAATAGTGAAACAGACTTTGTAGCAAAAAATCAAGACTTTATAAACTTTTGTAAAGAACTTTCAAATATTAATTTTAAAACAAAAGGCAAAATAGAAAAATTAAATGAAAGTAAAATGAATAATGGAATTTTAGTTAAAGATAATTTGGTAAATTTAATTGCTAAAATTGGTGAAAAGATAATTATAAGAAGGGCAAGTTTTTTTGATAACTCTAATGGAGCAAATTTTTCATATGTGCATTCCGCTATTGAAAAGGGTATAGGTAAGATTATTTCTATTGTAAAAATTGATGGAATAACAAAAGGGAAAAATGATGAAATTGGTTCAAAAATAGCCATGCATATTGCTGCATCAAATCCACTTGCTATAGACACTAACAGCATAGATAAAAATCTTATAGATAAAGAAATGGAAATCATAAAAGCTGAAATAGTTAACGCAGGTAAACCTGCTGAAATGGCAGAAAAAATATCAAAAGGAAAATTAGCTAAATTCTTAAATGAAAACTCTCTTTTAAACCAACTGTGGATAATAGACCCAAAAAAAAAGGTTTTAGATGTTTTAAAAGAAAACTCATCAGAGAAACAACTTAAAATCTTAGATTTTGTCAGATATAAAGTTGGAGAAGGGGTTTAAAAGTGAGCAGTGAATTTAGTGAGAAAACTTATTCATCTAAGATGGATAAAAGTATTCAATCTCTTAAAAAAGAAATTTCGACATTAAGAACTGGACGAGCAAATACTAATATGCTCTCTACGATTAAAGTGGAAGTGTATGGTCAACCAATGCCACTTGAACAATTGTCTACAGTCAGTGTGCCTGAAGCAAGATTAATTTCTATTCAAGTTTGGGATAAAGCTAACATTACTCCAATCGAAAGCGCATTACAGAAATCTGAACTTGGGATCAATCCACAGGTGGATGGGCAGATTATAAGGTTAAGAATTCCAGATTTAACAGAGGAAAGAAGAAAGGATTTAATAAAGATATTAAAAAATATGGGTGAAAAAAGTAAAGTTGCAATAAGAAATATTAGACGAGAGGCAAATGAAGAGCTTAAAAAGAAACTTAAAGATAAAGTAATCTCAGAAGATAACAGTTCAAATTCTGAAAAAGATATACAAAGATTAACAGATCTTTATATAGAAAATATAGAGAAAATTTTATTAGAAAAAGAAAAAGAGATAAGTCAAATATGAATAAACTCAACCATGTTGCTTTCATTATGGATGGCAATGGTAGGTGGGGGAAAAAAAGAGGTAAAGGCAGGAATTTTGGCCATTACCAGGGCGTAGAAACAGTTAAAAAAATTGTAACAAGTTCAATAAAACTCAATATTCCAATTATTACTTTATACGTGTTTTCATCAGAGAATTGGAAGCGTCCAAAATATGAAATAAATTATTTATTTCAGTTGATCAAAACTTATTTTACTAAAGAAATTAAAAATATTATAAAGCAAGGCGTCAAGATAAATATAATTGGAGAACTAAATAAACTATCATCGGATCTAAAACTAATTTTAAAAAAAACTAGTTTAATAACAAAAAAAAACAAAAAAATTACAGTTAATCTGGCAGTTAATTACGGTTCAAAGACTGAGATTTTAAAAGCATTTAAAAAAAACAAAAAAGCTTTAAACATTAAAAATATAGAAAGAAATCTTTACACTCAATTAATGCCTAATCCTGATATCTTAATAAGAACAGGAGGTCGCCAAAGATTAAGCAATTTTATGTTATGGCAACTTGCTTATACTGAGCTCTTTTTTTTAAATAAGTTATGGCCAGATTTTAATGGTAAAGATTTAGAGAAAATAATAAAAAAATATAAAAAAATAAAAAGAAATTACGGGGCTTTATGATTTCAAAGAATTTTTCCAAAAGAATTTATACTTCAATTTTACTTTTTCTATTAATTTTTTTAATATTTAATTCAAATATAGTATTTATATATTCTTTAATTGTTTTAGGTGTTTTGTCGATAATAGAATTTTTGAGCCTTACAAAAAAATTTACTAAAAAGAAACTAATTTTTTCTTTAATAAACTTAATTTTTATATCCTATATTTCTTTCTTTATAATAATTGTTTTATTCTTTTACTCTAGTTTTCAAACCAAATTAATTTTATTTTCTCTTATTCTTTGTTGTGCAGCTTCAGATATTGGAGGTTTCATATTTGGAAAAATATTTAAAGGTCCAAAATTATCAAAGATAAGTCCTAACAAAACTGTCTCTGGATCTTTGGGATCAATCTTTTTATCTACTTTAGTTATATCAACAATTTTTTTTTATTTTACAACAAATTTTAATTTCAATATCTTAATTGTTGCATTTTTAACTTCAATTAGTTGTCAAATTGGAGATTTATTTTTTTCTTTTTTAAAAAGGAAAGCTAAAATAAAAGATACCGGTAATTTTCTCCCGGGTCATGGAGGTATTCTTGACAGAATAGATGGAATTTTATTAGGTGTTCCAGTTGGAATATTTGCAATAATATATTTTTATTAAATGAAAAGGACAATTTCTATTCTTGGATCTACTGGATCGATTGGTCTAACAACATTAAAAATAATAGATAAAAAAAAAATTTTTTTTAAAGTATTTCTTCTTTCTGCTGACAAAAATTACAAATTGATAATTAAACAAATTAAAAAATATAAACCTGAATATTTTGTCATAAACAATTATTCAGTTTTTTTAAAAATTAAAAATAAAAAATATAAAAATTGTAAAATAGTAAATAAGCTCGAAGAGGTAATTTTTAAAAAGGCAAATGACTTAACAATTTGTGCGATCCCAGGAATAGCAGGATTAAAACCTACTATTGAATTAATAAAGTATAGTAAAAAAATATTTTTAGCCAATAAAGAATCAATTGTGTGTGGATGGAATGTAATAAAAAAAATTGCAAAAAAAAATAATACTAAAATTATTCCAATTGACTCAGAACATTTTTCAATATCAAAATTACTCTTAAAACATAATATTGAGGATATAAAGAAAATTTATATAACAGCTTCAGGAGGACCTTTCTTAAATCGTTCAATTAAAAAATTTAAAAACATCAGGCCATCAGATGCCACTAAACATCCAAAATGGAAAATGGGAAAAAAAATTTCTGTAGACTCATCAACTATGGTAAATAAAATTTTAGAGTTGATAGAAGCTCAAAAACTATTCGAAATTCCAGATAAAAAAATTGATATAATTATTCATCCTAATTCTTTAGTGCATGCACTTGTAGAATTAAAAAATGGATTATTTGAGTCTATATATCATGAGACTTCAATGGTAATTCCAATTGCTAACGCAATATTTGATGGGAAATTAAATATTGAGGACTTTTATGTAAAAAAAAATTCTATTTTTAAAGAAAATTTAGTTTTCAAAAATGTAGATAAAAAAAGATTTCCAATCATTAAAATAAGAAAATTTATAAATAAATTTCCATCTACACCAATAATCCTTAATGCATCTAATGAAATATTAGTTGATCAATTTTTGAAGAAAAAAATACCTTTTTTAGCTATTACAAAGATCATTATGAGCATTTTAAGAGATAGAAATTATAGACAAAATGCTATAGTAATACCTAAAAATCTAAACCAAATTATTAAACTAGACTATTGGGCAAGAAAAAAAACTTTTTCAATTATACAAAAACTTTATGCTTAGAAATTTATTAATTATTTTCACTATCTTCTTTTTTACATCATTAAAAGCTAATGAAAAAATAAAAGATATTTCAATATCTGGAAATGAGAGAATTTCAAAAGAAACAATTTTGGTTTACGGAAATATTAAATTAGACGATCAAATCAATGAGTCCAAAATAAATGAAATATTAAATAATTTATATAAAACTAATTTCTTTGAAGATATAAAAATTAAACTAGACGGAAATATCTTAAATATAAAAGTAAAAGAATATTCAACAATAAATCAGCTTATTTTTATGGGTGAGGCCAGCTCAAAAATGAGAGAGGAACTCAAGAAGATTATTAGTTTGAAAGAAAAAAATTCATTTATAAAAAATAATTTAGCTAAAGATATCAGTTCAATTAAAGATTTTTATTCTTCGTTGGGATATAATTTTGCAGAAGTCGAAGCAAAATTTAATTCCATTGATAGCACTAGCGTGGATTTGATTTTCAATATAAATAAAGGAGTAGAGACAAAAATATCGTCAATTACCTTTATTGGCGATAAAAAAATTAAAAGCAAACGGTTACTTGATGTTATTGCTAGTGAGAAAGATCAATTTTGGAAATTCTTGTCCAGGAACACTAAATTCAGTAAAAATTTACTTAATTTAGATTTGAGACTTTTAAAAAACTACTATAAATCTCTAGGTTACTATGATGTAAAAGTAACTTCTAGTTCTGCTGAATTAAATAAATCTGGGAATATTGATATTGTTTACTCAATTGATGCAGGAAAAAGATACACGATCAATCGAATATCTACAGTCATTGATCCTACATTTGATAAAGAATTATTTTTTGATTTAGAAGAAGATTTTAAAAAATATGCAGGAGATTATTATTCACCATTTAAAATAAAAAAATTATTAGACACTCTTGATAAAATAATTGAAAGTAAAAATATTCAATTTCTTGACTACAATGTTGAGGAAGAAGTAGTAGGAGATAGTATTTCAGTTAAAATTAATATTTACGAAGGGGAAAAAATATTAGTTGAAAGAGTAAATGTTGCTGGAAATAATATTACAAATGAAGATGTTATCAGAGGCGAGCTAATTTTAGATGAAGGCGATCCATTTACAAAAGTAGCTTTGGATAAATCTATTGCAAATATAAAATCAAGAAATATTTTCAAAAGCGTAAAGTCAGAGGTAAACCAAGGATCAGATGCAACGTTAAAAATTATAGATATTAACGTTGAGGAAATGCCTACTGGACAAATAAGTGCCGGAGCCGGTGTAGGTACAAATGGAGGAACTTTTGCATTTGAGGTGTCCGAAAACAATTGGCTTGGTGAAGGAAAAAAAACTGATTTTTCATTAAGCACTGATAAAGAGACTTTAAAAGGAAGGTTGGACTACATAGATCCAAACTATAATTTTTTGGGTAATTCAATAGCATATTCCGTATATAGCACTAGCAATGATAGACCTAATCAAGGATATGAAAATACTTTAGTTGGATTAGGAGTAAATACAAGATTTGAACAATACCAAAACATTTTTGCAAGATTAGGACTAAATATAAATTATGATGATTTACGAACTGATGACTCCGCTTCGGACTCTTTAAAAAAACAAAGCGGTGATTTTACTGAGCTTGCGACGTCTTATGGTTTTGATTATGATCAAAGAGATAGATCTTTTATGCCAACGAGTGGAAGTATAATAGGTTTTAGACAAACAGTGCCAATTTATGCAGATCAAAATTATATAGCTAACACTTTTACTTTAAGTAAATACATTAGTTTCTCTGAAAATTTTGTCATAGCCAATAAATATTACTTAAGTGCTATTGATGGTCTGAATAATGATGATGTTAGACTTAATAAAAGAAATTCATTGAGTTCAAAAAGATTGAGAGGTTTTCAAAGAGGTAAGGTTGGACCTAAAGATGGACAAGACCACGTTGGTGGTAATTATGCGGCAGCAGTTAATATAGAAATGAATTTACCAAAACTTTTACCAGACTCATCAAATTTAGATATAGGTTTATTTTTAGATTTTGGAAATGTTTGGGGCGTTGACTATGATGATAGTATTGATGAAAGCAATAAAATAAGATCATCTACTGGATTTGTTGCAAATTATGCATCCCCAATAGGTCCATTATCGTTTGTTTTTTCTACAGATCTTGCTAAAGCTGATACGGATCAAACAGAAAGCTTTAATTTTAACTTAGGAACAACTTTTTGATGAAAAAATTAATATTTTTATCTATTTTCTTTTTATCGATATCTTTAAACGCCTATTCAGCAAGCCCATATTTTTTAGATTTTAAGTATGTTTTAAACAATAGTGCTGCTGGAAAAAAAGCTCAAACTTTTTTAAAATCAAAGCTAGATAAAGGTATAAAAAGCATTCAAGAAAAAGAAAAAAATCTTCTCTCCGAAGAAAAGAAACTAATTGAACAAAAAAAAATTTTATCTCCAGAAGACTACAAAACGAAAGTAAATGAGCTAAGAACTAAAGTCTCCTCTTTGCAAAAAGAGAGAAATTCTTTGTTAAATAGTGTAGCGAAACAAAGAGCGAAAGCGAAAAATGAATTGTTAAAAACATTAAATCCAATTATTAAAGAATATATGAAAGAAAATAATATTCGAATGGTTTTACATAAAAAAAGTTTACTTTTAGCGGACGAAAATTTAGAAATAACTGATCAAATAATAAAAAGACTGGATAAAAAACTTAAATCAATTAAGTTAAATTAAGCTTAATGATACGTCATGTTTTTTAAAAGAAAAAAAATAAATTTATATAAATTATACCCAAATTTAAATTTCAAAAAAGATTATATTATAAATGAGATAAAGCCGCTTCACACTGCTGAAAAAAATGATTTAACTTTCTTTGACTCAATAAAATATAAATTAGCAGCAAGAAATACTAAGTCAAAAACATGTATTACTACTAAAAAATTAGAGAGTTTTTTACCAAAAGAAATAAATAAGATAATAGTTAATAACGTTTTATTTGAATTATCTAGTGTTTTAAATAAAATTTATCTTAAAGCTGATATTGATTACCCAGATAAAACATTAAAAAAACCAATAAAAAAAAATTATAAAAACGTAAAATTCGGAAATAATGTTTTTATTGGTAAAAATGTAAAAATAGGTAAAGATAGTGAGATTGGTGCAAATAGTATTATTGAACACGATGTAGTATTAGGAAAAAAATGTATAATTGGACATAACGTTGTAATTAAAAATACAATTATTGGAGATAATGTGGTCATTCAAGATGGTAATAAAATTGGACAAAAAGGTTTTGGATTTATTCCATTGAAAGAAAAAAATATAAAATTCCCTCACGTGGGCAAAGTTATAATTATGGATAACGTTGAAATAGCTGCGGGGTGTACAATTGATAGAGGATCTGTAAGTGATACAATTATTGGGAAAAATACTTATTTAGACAATCAGGTTCATGTTGCGCATAATGTTAAAATAGGAAATGATTGCATGATAGCAGGCCAGGTTGGTTTTGCTGGCAGCACTTCAATAGGTGATAATGTTTCAATTGGTGGTCAAGCTGGAGTATCAGGACATCTAAAGATAGGAAATAATGTAAAAATCGGAGGTGGAAGTGGTGTTGTAAAAGACATAGAAGATGGGCAAATTGTAATGGGTTACCCAGCTGTCCAATTAAAAGATTTTTTAAAAAGAAATAAAAATAATAATGAGCAAAACTGAACTTAATAAAAAAGAAATAGAAGCATTACTGCCACATAGAGAGCCAATGTTATTGATTGATAAGTTAACTAATATTGTTCATTTAAAATCAGCAACTGCTATTATGAATGTTAAAAAAAATGGATTTTATGTTCAAGGACATTTCCCAGGACAACCAGTTATGCCCGGTGTATTAATAGTTGAAGCCTTTGGGCAAGCTGCCGCGGCTCTAACTGCTCACGGTATTGATCCTAAAGAATATGCAAACAAATTAGTATTCCTCATGGGTGTAGATAAAGCAAGATTTAGAAATCCAGTTATACCAGACTGTCAACTTAATTTAGAAATAGAAGCAATAAGATCTCATGGCAGAGTTTGGAAATATAAAGGAACAGCAAAAGTAGACGGAAAAAGAATGGCAGATGCAGAATGGTCTGCAACCATAGTTGATAGAAAATAATGATACACAGTTCAAGCGTAATCGATAAAAAAGCAAAAATTTCTAAAAGTGCGAAGATAGGACCTTTTTGTTATGTTGGACCTGATGTTGAGTTATCAGATAATGTCGAGTTAGTTTCTAATGTTCATATCGAAGGAAATACATCAATTGGAAAAGGGACTAAAATTTTCCCTTTTGCTAGCATAGGAACTCAACCACAAGATCTAAAATTTAAAAATGAAAAAAATAGTTTATTAATAGGAGAACAAAATATTATTAGAGAGTATGTGACTATAAATCCTGGTACAGAGGGG
>MDTG01402319.1_pt1 | contig 10775 bp, 14 predicted proteins | sample 811421 | NCBI WGS metagenome assembly MDTG01 (sample SAMN05326645, study PRJNA326480) | marine metagenome | isolation source: seawater | place: Pacific Ocean: South East | collected 2011
ATTTTGGAATTCGGGACCGGCCGGGGGTACCCCCCCCCTCCCCTCTCCTCTCCGGTCCGCCTAAAAACTTTGGCGAAAAATAAACGAATATTCGGGTTTGCAGAAATACCCAGGCGGAGAAGTCCACCGAACGAAGGGTCTGCAGAAAACGAGCGGGGCGTCGAGCTATGCCGCGGTACTCGGAGTACCCTCCCGCAATGTATCTGAGCTCGGACGCGCCTCGCCTCAACGCGCTCGTCTCGGGCCTCGGGCGGTTCTTGGCGCAGTATTTGTCCATGAAGTTTCCGGTGGCCGCCACGCACCCGTTTGACTCGGACGTCGAGCGACAGAGAGCACTGAAATTGGGTCGACCGTTCCACGAGCTCATAGAAGAGGACAGCGACGTCGCCTCCAACGCGCTCATTCGAACTGCCACACTTCAGCAACGCAAGGTCTACGACGCGCAGCGCAGGACCCTGGAGGCGTTCTACGAAGAAGCCAAAGCGTTCTGCCGGACGTATAACATCGTGCTCGCGCGACTCGACCAGCTGTGCAAAGAACGATCGGGACGCAACGATTGCATACGTTTGAAAGAGATAGCGGCACCGGGCGACGAAGGACCGTGCCGCGAGCAAGTCAGGTGCTTTTTCCTGGCCCTGCAGTTGGAGGAGAACGTATCCACGGGGTACTTCTCGCGGGAGCTCGCGTTGCTCATCGTGCCGATGGTCGAGAGCTGGATCGACGCATGCGAGGCGGAGATCAAACGTCGCTTCGACTTGTGCGACGGAGGCTGCGAAGAGCTTTTGATGGACCGGCAGCTCGCCACGGCCACGAAAAAGGAGCTCACCGCCCTCATAATAAAACAGGTTTCCATGATGGAGACGTTCGACCCCGATCTGGAAGTGAGGCAGCCTCCCCCGCTCCAGGCGGAACAGTTGGAACAAGTTTGCAAGCTTCCGTTCAACGCGGCAACGCTCGCGCGCTGCGAGCAAATCAGGTCAGACACGATGCGCGTCATGAAAACCATGAAGCCGCTGTGCGCGCGAGAATTCACACGCGCCGACGTCGTCGAGCGACACTGCGTCCAACACGCGAACGACATTCTGACCTTTCTGAAACGGACGCCCAGAGTTTTGCGAGATCGACCCGGATACTCAAGCCTCAACCTAAACTTCGAGTTTTTGGAGGCGATTGTGAAGAAGGCGGCTTCAAGCGGAAACCTCGTATTCGAATTGCTGGAAGAGTGGAGGCAGAGCGTCGGACAAGGGGCTCTCACGCAGCTGTCCAGATGGATCGACGCTTCTTGTTTGATAATGGAGAAGCAGGAGATTCCCGAAAGCGGGTTTTTGCCTACTCTGTGCTGCGTGCGCCCGCCTACCCCGCCGTGGCGCTCCTCGGACCGGAACTGGCACAAAGGAAATTCGGCGTTGGCATTGATCGCCAGTTGCATGAAGCGGACCACGGGAGTGCACCAACAGTATCTGCCCATACCCAACGCGGTTCACGCGGTCGTGCGCCTGGTTTCGATGGTTTGGGAATTGGTCGGACACCACGACAGCTACGAGGCATTTTTCGCGCCCGGAGAGGTGCTCTGCTCCATTGTGAAGAACACGGTGGCGGCCGAGCGCGTCACCCTGCAAAGCACGTTCATCACGCTGAACAACACGATGCAAAACATGGCGCCGGGCGCGAGCTACCGCAGAGCGGTCTTAGAACTCATCAATTTCAGACGAGATCCGAAGAGAGAGATCCAGCTGCGAACGGCGATGCAATGCTTGTCCAAGTTTCCGCTGCACGAGATCGTCACGGCGGCGTACGAAAACTCGCGCATATTTCACGCGATCCAAATCAACTTGCTCAATTGCGCGTCGGGGTTGGTCGACGGAGGACGGAATTGGGATTCGACGTGGGTCGTGCGCCGCGCGTTGCAGACCGCTCTTCCAATAATTTGCCAGCTCGGGCGCGAGGCTAGAATCAGTCCGTTCGTCGCGGCGAGTCCGCTGGGAGAGGCGCTGTTGAGCATACCCGCGATACGAGAGTGGAACGCGTCCAGTCCACAGCTCATCGTCACGCTGGAAGAAGCCAAGAGGGGTGTAAACGGGATTGTGGAAGCTATGAAACACCTCTCCGAAAAGCGACGCATCGTGAGGTACGGACGCCTCCCGCCAAGCCAACGCGGCGAATTTGGGTCCAAGGCGGTCTTCGTCGTCAACGCATACGACTTAGTCAATCTGCTGTCGCAGAGCGAAGTTTGATATCACTTGCAAGGGACATATCTAATTACTAGCGAACGGAAACAGTCGCGCAGCCATGTCCATGCGTCGGCCCGAAGATGTGAAGTTGCCAGACCCCACGAAGAATTTCGATCTGGGCGAACTAAAGACGAGCGAGGCGGCGAACACCGAGCTCCAATGGTCCGAACTGTCGGAGACGGAGAAGTCTGCCGCGTCTCTCGGCGTAAGCCCCGACGAGTGGAAGCCGCTTACCTTCCTCAACGAAGGGCATTACAACGAGCTGCTCAAGACCAACTCCATCGGAGACGAGCTCGCCAAGCGCCTCGAAGCCTACAAGGTCGTCTCTATGGGCGGAAAGTAGAGAGAGAGAGAGAGGAACCGTCCCGTACACAAGACCACTGCACGGTTTGCAGAAAGCAGGACACACGTATAAAGTGTGTTGTGTCTAGTAAGTAGTAGGTCTAGTGATGCTCCCGTTACTTACGCTTCCATTGGGCAACACGGGCGCGGGTACAAAGCGCAAGAGAGAGGATGCTATCTATTTCAAAGCGTACAAGAAAAGCGACTATCGTATGTTGTCTAATTTGTTCGGCCCAGTTGAATGGAAGTTTCAAGCAGGCAAGTTCAAACCGGGAAGCGGCGTGCGCGAATGGTTGTTGGAAAACACGACGAGAGAATGGACTAAGGACGAATTCAACCACGCCCGCAAAGCCATGAATCACAACGGAAAACTTGAATCTTACGTTACTTCTAGTGGTGCGATAGCGTCCGGACTTTTGGCTCAGATGTGTTCATTAATAGCGCGCAACCCCGCGTCCTTGGATGCTAGAACCCGTTTAAAGTACATATTGAACCAGAACCAACGAATGTCAGTGGACGAGGCGCAAATGTGGGCCGCCGAAAACGTGATGCCGGAGCTTACGAACGAGGCCAAGGATTCGTTGATGCTTTCTCTACTACGCGAAAAGTTTCAAGACGATAAATACAAAACGTTGCTGATGTCGACCGAGGACGTCCCTCTTCACGAGTCTCGTGGTCGTGGAGCCCCGAACCGCTACGAGTTTCACCCTCTGAGCGACGCTCAGTTGGCTGAGAACGCGCAGCTGACGAGTTTGGGATCCGAGCCCAAGTGGAGTGAAGGTGGAGATGTTTTGGGAAGACTGATGACGATCGTTCGTGAAGAATTGCGCGCATCGTGAGGGCTTCCAGTTCGCGTGAATCCGTTCGTATTAAATATAAACATTAAACGTATCGTTTTACAATTAGTTTTACTCACGAGTTTTCCAGCCGCGCGGCGATTTCGCGCATGCGCTCTTCGCTCGCGATGCCAATAGACGGATGCTGCGCGGCTACCGAAGAAATGTCCACCAGAGAACGCGGCCCTATGCTCGAGAACGTGGGCTTGATAATTCCGCCTATCGCGGAGCTCGTCGAAATCGGACTATTGTCGTCCGCGAGCTGCGCCGCCGCCGCGGTCGCATGCTGATCGCGCACCGGGCTAATCTCGCCCACCGCGAACGGACGGCCGCCGACCTGTATCTCCGCATGGTCCGCTTGGGCGTCTCCACCCCCTCCGTACTCGACGTCTTCGTCGACGCCGATCGGCTGGTACTCGGACTCGCTCTGTTTGTAAATACGGACGTAAATCACGATCGACGCTTGCACTGCGGCCAGCGGGAGGAAAAGCGCGTGGCAACCAAGTACCCATATCGACGCCGCCGAAGCGCGCATGGTGCAAATCAGGGTCTCTCCAGAGCATTGCACGGGCGGGGCGGACGCGTAGACGAAGATCGAATAGAGAAGGCTAAACACGAACGCTCGAGCGAGGCGCTCCGCCGCCGACGCGAACGTTGTGGCCGCGCACAGCGGACCCGACAGAACGACGGCTGGCGGAGGCAGCATGGCTATGACGAACAGCGCCGACGCCGTGGCCAAGAAGGGTCGATCGGTGTGCTCCAGCGGCTTCCTCGCTCGTGCGAGTCCAGAGATCATGCAAACGATCGTCATGGCGTGGAACACGAGTCGGCGGTACGACGGGCTGGCGGCGTCGCGCGCGCAGCTGTGAACGAGCTGCTCGAATATCAACGTGGAGATGTATATGGGGACGGCTGGCCGCAACGCGTTGAATATGAGAACCAAGCCGTGCGTTCTTCCCAAACGAAACGGTTTGCGGACGAGCAACGCCCCTGCGATGCTGCTCAGCACCAGCGTCCGCACGGCGGACACCGCCGACGTCGGGAAGAGCGTACACGAAAGCACCGAGACCAACGCCACGACGACGGTCGCCGATATTATCTGAAACGCGCCGACGTACAGCACGGCGTTGGTAAAATCGACCACGTTGTCTTCGTCGCTCGCGTCGCTCGCGTCGCCCGTGCCGTACTTGTACATGTTGTTGGACAGCAATTCCGAAAGACGTTCCTCCGAGTTTGCCGCGGAGTATCTCGACCGCATAAAATTACGAGTCGCACACACTGGGTGCGGACGTTTTATATGTATTAGCGCGGCGTGGGTGGCGTGACCTCGAGCCAGGCCACGCGGCACGGACTCTCTGCGATCAGGATCTTGGGGATCGGCGGCATCTTCTTGTGCCTGTACCCGTCGTGCCAGGCGTGCCAGGCGGGGGTGCGCTGGAAGTCCGTGCTGGTGAGCGACTCTTTGAAGAAGTAGTTTCTGGTGGAGCGGTCCCACCAGTACTGCATGACGTCGGAGCCGTTGCGGTGGTCCCAGTGCTGGGCTTCGAGGAAGACGAAGCGATCGGTCATCGGCGATGCGCAGCGCTCGAGCGCGCTGTTTAGCACAACGGTTTTTACCCTTTTTAGCGGCGCGCTCCGATGCGAACCGCTATAATATTTTTTCTCTGTCTCTGTTCACCACTCCTGTACTACCCCTCCATTTAAACCGACTCAAGTACTACACGCGGCGTCCTCTGCTCGATTCAACCGTTCGTGCTTGAAATAGACCCTAGAAGGACTCAACGATGCCAAAAACCCGTTCACGGACAACAACACTACCGCGGCTACGATGAGAAGCATCAGCATCGACTGGGCGGCGATTTCCCACGCGTCCACGTTCGAGACGGTGGACGGGGTCTCATTTTTCATCTACCCTTTACGACGATTTCGGCCTCGCCTTTTGCACCACGGGGGTGCGTCCTCGAAACGGCGCGCCGTACAACCCGACCCACAAGTTCGAGAACAACACGAAATAGAACGCGTAAGAGCACATGGCTAGCGCAGAGAGGGACGCACTAGTATTGCACTCCAAACCCTTGATCTTGCGAACGAACGCGTAGCTGCACACCATCACTCCGAAAATCATCTGCGTGATCTGAAGTGCCGTGATCGCAGGAGCCACGGAGCGCGCGCGTTTGTAAACGTCGGGAAAGGAAGCCGCCAGGTAGTAGACGTAAAGGAACACATGCACGAAATAATTCATCGCGACGAACACGGGGCCCACCGACGCTTTGTTCACAAATAAGATCCATGTCATCAAAAGAACCGAGGCGTGATGGTAGCTGTGAAGAAACGATATCTTACGATTTCGAACGGCGAGAAAGACGGTGTCTCCCAGCTCAACAAACTTGCTCAACGCAAACGCGCCCATGGAGTGCCCCTCCTCGCCCAGAACGGGCGGCGGTCCGCACACGTCCAATGTCCACACCGATCCGAGGTGGCGGTAGGTGTTCCACACTCCCCATGCCGAGAACATGGCGAGCCCCAGGTTCCAGCATCTAAGAAACAGCGTCACCTCTTCGTCGTCGAACACACTCTGTCGTCTCGCGCCCTTGAGGTCGGGGGTCTTGTACTTGTTCACGAACCCCACGTAGCCGGCGACCACTCCCACAGGAAGCCACGGAACGACGAGACATTTCGCGATCAGGCGCTCGACGTTGTAGTTTTCCATGCGCGAGATCTCGGAATGTCTCGGAGTGTTTGCGCTAGCCGTTCGAGGACGCGGAGCCGAAACTCAGATAGCGCAGATGTCGTTCGATCCATCTTGCCTCGGACTGGCTCCGTCCTTTGGCGTGGTGTCCATCGAAACTCCGATCTCGTGTCGAACGGACGTCAAATCGATACCCGCGCAAACGAAGAAACAGCGGGTGGATCCTCCGGAATGCTGGGTTCCATCGGCGTTTGCGCCGCCTCCGAGCGCGGCGCGCGCGGCGTCGGATTCTTCGGGCGTCCCCTCCACACTCCCCGTGTTCTCGCTTCCTCTTCCAGAAATCCCGACCCCGTCGCCCTACGACCCATTCGCGCCGGGTTCTCACGGCGAGGCGGAGGCCACAAACGCACTCGTGGATAGCCGCAGGGCAAAATTCAAGACGGACAAAAAGTTTCCGTTGGCAGGTATTTTGCGAGAGGACGGCGGCATATTTGCTTGGATGGACGCGCAAAAGAAGAACAAAAAACAGTAGTGCAACGCTGCACGGAGCAGGCCGGTTTTTAGAAACCATGTCCAAGCGCGCTCGTCATGGAATCGAGCGCTGCGAAACCGCGATCGACGAGCAGACGCTCGCCATGATGAAAGAAGGCGCTCGCGGCGGAGACGACCGAGACGCCGAAAACGCAGACGCAGATCAGCCGAAAGACAGGATGGCGATCGTGCTACAACCGACCGAGCTCACCATGCAATCGTCGTTTGCCTCGTTCAGCACGTGGTCGTCGTTCAACGCCGTCAAACAAACGCTGTCGTTGGGAGCAAACTCGACCGAAGAAACCGGATATTTTTTTGCAAAGATAGACCTCGCCCCCTTGATGGAGCGCGTCTGCATGAAGATTTCGTCCACAAACGCCAAGCTGACCGCGCAATCGATCAAAGCTGCTCGGCAACTGTCGGCCGCGAGCCTTTCCACGGCGTCGATCGACAGCATGGCGGAGAAAAGTTCCGTGTTGAACGAGGATACGGAGACCGGCCGCTGCGTCGCGACCGCGGTCGGATCAGCGATGTCGACCGCGCTCGCCATGGGAACCGAGAGGTATTCGATGGTCGGAGAGGACAAGGACATCGTGTGCACCGCAGTATCGCGTCGAACCGGCTCGGACGTGCTGAGCGTCGTTTCGTTCCCCGCGGAGGACCGCTCGCAGAAGAAGACAGTGCAGATCAAAGAGAGCGACGTGGTTTCGCGGTTGTTGAAGCTGGCCGAGGCGCGAGAAGAAGACGACTTGAAAGAGATCGTGAAATCGGCGTCCGCGACGCGCGACGAGAACTGCAGCGAGGTAGATCCGTGGAAACTGCACGTGCAAAGAGGCGACGTCTCCTTCGTAGACGTCTGGGTGGAGACTTCCATAGAAGGTGCGTACGCTCGCGCGCTCCGGCTGTTGCTGCCAGCGTAAACGAATTGTTGGGAATTGCACAAACAAACGCGCTGCCGCTCGGTTTTTAGAAACCGGTCAGAAAGCAAGCAGCCAGACCCAGCCCGTCCAAACAAGAAAATGGAGCACTCGTCGACGCCCACCTCGCCCGCTCTCAACGACGTCTCCGACCACGAAGACACGGCGAACGAGACGGAGAGCGCGTTCTCCACTCCGCAAGCTCGCGCTCCAAGGACGAGTCCTCCGCGAGACACGAAGGCGACTTGGCACCGCGCAAAGCTCGATGCGCGCGCACGACTGTTCACGACTGCCTCCGATCCATCGCACGGCGGTTCGTAGAGGAGAGGAGTTTCGGACCTCCGCGCGCGGCTGTCGCACGCGCACGTGGCGTGGCGTACCATGCGTACGGACGCGCGCGTACTCGCACCACGGAACCCGAGACGGTAGGGAGAGGTCGTGGTCGGTGTAGGGGGTCGGCCCTTCTGTGCGCGGTTCGACCTGAAAATACAGAAACATTTGCACTATATATTATTGGTGTCAAAGTATCAGATTTTAGAAATATCCAATACGTTCTTGCGATAGTTTCTGTAAAGACATTGCGCTAATGGTAAAACGAGTAAACTGCGCACGCACCGCGTAAATCGGAAGAAGAATAAGAAGATTATGATAGAGAGTCGCCGTGAAACATGAACCCTTCGCAAGAGCACATTTCTTTCGTTTTGAGCAACCTGCAAAAGCACGGAGTCGCCAAGGAAGGATTCCCTCCTCCACCCGGAATGCGCTCGCATCCGGCGGCGGCGCCGGCCGCGACCCGCCGGAGGGCGCACGCGGCCGAGGCAGACGGCTGCGAGGCCACTGCCGCGGCCGCGGCCGTCGGAAGCATCGAAGAGGACATCGACCTCGAGGGCGGCGAATTCCATGGCAACTCTGGCGGAACGCACTTTCACAATTCCAACGGCGGGACGTTCGTCAACGCGCACCGCGTGAGGCCGGTGCGGCTTCAAGGACGAAGCTGCCTTTGCGTCGCCATGGCGGGGCTTTGGACGACGTTCGTCGTGCTGTTCGTAATCCTCGCGCTCGCGCAGTCGAGCCACGTTCGCATGTTCGATCCGCGCGTCTCGGACGAGCCCGGTTTGGAAAAACGCCTCGCGCGCGACGGGACGATCAAGGACACTCTCAAGTTCGGCATCTGGGATTCTCAAAGAACCGTTACTCCGTTGCAGCTGCAGGTCGCGATCTCGATGGCGCTGGGCGTGCGCGCCGAGGACGACGACGTCGACGTGCGCGTCGACGAGAACTACTTCTTCGAGGTGGTCGTCCGACACGCGACCATAGAAGAAGTGGAGTACTCCGCTTCGGATACGTTTCTGTCCAAACTGAACGTCCATCTCTTGCACTACGGCGGTAACGCGGTGCTCAGCCACCCTCCGAAACTTCTCAAAGCGGCGGAGGACCACGAGGACCAAAACAAGCACTACCGATCGCCGCGCACCGAGACACTCCCGACCGCCGCCGCGGCGGCCGCCGTCGCTAGGAACGACCCGCGAGAGTAGCGCTAAAGTTTACTTATATTACCGGTACTCATATTAGACCACCGACACGCCTAAAACGCGCTGCAAAATGCTTACCGTCGCCGAAGACGCCGCAGCGGACCCGGCAGTCCCGGAACGGCCGCGGCGGTCGCTCATAGACGAGCACGCTCGACAGTGCAAGGCCGAGTCGTTCGAGCTCCATTCGGAAATGAACGAACTTCTGAACTCGATGGTCGCCCAGGATCTCTCGTCGTGCGCGATCGACGTCGACACGCTGCGCAGGTGGAAATCGAAAGCGAAAAAATTCAATAAATCTTTCAAACTCCATCTCAAAGCGATACTCGAAGACAAATATCGCGCATGCGCGGAAGAGTGCATGCTCAAGTTTGCAATGAAAGCAGACATACTCGATCGAGAGGCCGCGTTCACCGAAGCACTCGAAATAGTCTCCGGCAGGGAGAACGCGTCCGACTTGAACGAGCAAGCCATACGAGCGATGCGATTCGCAAGGCTGGTGAACTCAGGCACTTCTGAAATGACCACCCCAGAAGTCTTTGATGCAAATACCATCTTGAAATGTTTGTCCGTCTGCGACGACGAAGATTTGACAGGCTCGTAAGACGTCCCGGTGCTAAGTATTCACAGTTTCACACATTTACGGATGATCCCCCCTTCCGATCTCAAGACTTGAAAAAACCCAATCGTGGTGAAAAATTGCACAAAATTACCATCTACCGAGCACGGAACAGCGCGCTCCGGGTCCCAGCGCTTCGCCCCGAAGAGTTTCCAAGCCTTTTCCGTAAGCAATACAATGCAAAGGCTCTCAATGCCGTGCGCGTCGGCGCTTTGTTCTGCCACTTTGGATCGCCGAGGATTCATGCTCTGCAAACCGTGTACACTGTAAGTATTACAAAAAAGATTTTATTCGCCCCGCAATCGTTAGCGGCTGCGTCTCCAGCTACGCGACGCGACCCGAACGGAGGTCGTCGAGGAGGTGGCCGGCGGCGGCCTCGGCCTCTGGCGGGAGGTCGATGGGCACCTGGCCCTCGAAGAAGCTCGCAGTCCACGTGTCCGGAATAGGCCCCGTCTTGCCCTGCCGCTCCGCAAACTCGTAGACGTAGAGGATCTTAACTCCCGTCTGCGTGGCGGTGCGCAGGTAGCCCTTAGAAACAAGCTTCGACTCGGGGATGCGCCACACAAGCGCCTCCATCGTCGGCCAGTCGAAGACGTAGACGACGAGCTCGTCGAAGGCGCCGGCCGCGTACGGCCGGATCGTCCTCTTGCCGTCGACCATGCCGGCCTGCTCGCTCAAGAGGACTTGCCAGCTGCTCTGGCCCGCGATCACATGCCCCGTCTTGAGCTGGCGCCGCGTGACGCCGTCGCTGCCGAGCTGGTCGTACGAGCCGGCTTGCGCCTCGGGGAAGGTGGCGCCCGGATCGCGCAGCTCTTCGAGGTGGAGGCCGATGCGCTCCTTGAGACAGTTGTGCGCCTTATTGCCGCCGTATTGCCACGACAGAAAAGCCTTGGTGCGCGGCGGGAAGCGCTCGCGATCGGCCGCGAGCTCGCGGAGCCGCGCGACGAGGCCGTCGATCGGGAGCGGCGTCGCGCGCGTGAGCTCGGAGTCGGTGTTGATGGCGAGCTTGGCGTTCTTGCCACCAGGCGTGATGCCCAAACACCCACTCTTTAATTTGACGAGGTCGTCGCCGTCTAAGACC
>MDTG01023083.1_pt1 | contig 10774 bp, 11 predicted proteins | sample 811421 | NCBI WGS metagenome assembly MDTG01 (sample SAMN05326645, study PRJNA326480) | marine metagenome | isolation source: seawater | place: Pacific Ocean: South East | collected 2011
CTTGTATCTATAACCGTGCTTCTTAGCTCTATCTCCGCCTCTTCTAATAATTGGTCCTAGGTATTGTAAAGAATTTAAAGTTACTCTGTGTAACCATTTGTTTTTAAAGTTACCAAAATATCCTGTGTCAATAGCATAAAAGTCTCTCTTAAGGTCCCAACAACGTTTAATAGCTTTTCTACTTCCGCCACCTATACCACGTATAACAAGTGTTGTATCGTCATGTATATGATCTGCATAAGAACTAATAGTTCCATTACAGCCCATTACGAAGTTTTCAAGTATTGGATCATATACATGACCCTTTCTTTCGAATTGTACTTCGCTTGTGTCAATTGCCGCTATTTTTCCCATTTCTTTTTGTACCCTTATTGTTATATCCTCCCAGGTATTACCTTTGTAATACTTAGCCTGGGGATCTACCATGTAATTTAAAACAGATTCTAATATTTCTTGTTTGGCTTCAGGCACAGCATAAGTCTTCGGAGTTAGTTTATGTTTGCCGTTTACTTCTTTATTTTTAATATATCTCTTTTCTGCTAGATACCAGTCGCCTGAATATTCACATGTTTCGTATTTTTTAAACCAAGGACCGCCCTCGGTATAGTGTAATGCTTTTGGAGTTCCGTCTCTAGGTTCTTTATACCAACCTACTAGCCAATTCCATTCATGATGTATCCTGCCTATTTGACTATCATCTAGCCAACTAAATCTGTGTAGGTATTTTCCTGTTGTACTAGGGTCATTGACTAATTCTTTTGTCATCCATTTCTTATTTGCAGGATGACCGCAGTTCCATAATACACAGCTTGACCAATTTTTTCTTGGATAATGGTGTTGAACTTTACCATCCATCTTTTCACCTTCTGGTGGTTGATAATCATGTTGTACACACATCAAAGCATAGTTGTCGTCACACTTGTCAAATAAATTTCTTACGTCTTCTCTAAAAACAAAGTCACAATCAATAAAAAGTGCCCAACCTTTAAAGTCGCAAAGTTCCGGAATTAAAAAACGAGTAAATGTAAATTCGGTTGATCCTAATACATCTGCTTGTCTTGAATATATTCCTTTTTGCTCTAACTCTTTAATTTTAAGAGGAACAATCTCTAGGTTATTAGGATATTTTGCCGCATGTAGCAAACTCTGTTTACATACCTGATATGCTATATCTTCTCTTGAGTCCCATCCTATAAAAACTCTTAATGTATCACTATTTCCGTTCAATGTCTTCCTCCACGCAATTTTCACCATATTGTATTTCTACAACCTTCAATGGCTTGTCTGTTTCGTTTGCTAACATATGCCATTCACCTTTTTTAATATGTAAAGATTTATGCTTGTCATATTTCATAACGGTTAAATCAGATGCTACATCTACGCCATATACAGACGCTACGCCTTCTGATACAAACCAATGTTCTGCTCTATACTTGTGTCGTTGCATACTTAACTTTTTTCCTGGGTCAACTGTCAGCTCTTTTACTTTTACATTATGACCATATTCATGTAAGACTCTGTAGTATCCCCATTGTCTTTCTGTCTTTGGTTCTTTCCATTCTTGTAAAATCCAACTTGATGAATTTGCTTTTGTATTGCCACCAACACCATATTCAAAACGTACTTTATCATGATAGGTTTCATATTCAGGTACATTACCATCGACTCTATCGCCGCCGTTAGCGAATACAATTTCAACGCCAGCATTTGTTGCAAGTGTTTTGTATATTGCTCCACATGCTGTATCATCACTATCGTCGAAACTAATAACTTCATCTACTACACTAAGTTCTTTAATAATTTCTATACGTTCGTGGAATGTCATAAATGGTTTACCCTTCTTACGTGCAAGCCATTCGTCACTATTAAGTCCTACAATAAGTTTATTACCTAAACTTTTTGCGGCTTTGAAATAAGCTATATGTCCTGAATGTAAAGGATCGAATCCACCTGTAACTAAAACAACTACCATACAGATATTTATGTACGTATTTAACTTATGTTTTAAAACAGGCTATATGTAAGTGTTTACCTTTGGTTGTTTTTAATCTTGTAATCTTGTCAAATTTATGTGATCTTAATAACGTATATAATGTGTCAAAGTTATATCCGCTTTTATGTGTGTCCCATGTATCTTCAAACTCACCTCGTTGCCAACCATAAAATCCTGCAAGGGCATATTTCAAATCTGTTTTGTTAACCCATTGCTTGACGTGGTAGTCTAAGTTAGGTAAAATCATTTCCATTCTACCGCCTACCTTTAAAATTTTATACCATTTACTTAATACAAAATCACCTTGTTGAAAAGTTAAGTGTTCAAAAAAATGGCGAGAAAATATTTCTTCAACTGTATTATCGGCAACTTGCTTATCTATTTCCCAAGCAGGACATACAAAATCTACACCAGGTACGTCTCTTACATCGCATGATTTAAACTCTGGGTGTCTAGGTGTTTCGCCGCATCCAAATTCTATTTTCATCTATTTTTGTACAGTGGCTTCAAATGAAACCACGGATCCCCTCTTGCTATTTCTTCTTCTGTCCATTGACAGTATCCTAAATTAGCTAGCCATTGCTCTCTGCTAAAATACATTGGCGATTCTAAAAGTTCTAAGTGTTTATTTGAAACTTCCCATGCCATGCTACTAGGACACATACTAAATGTAGGAATACCTTCGCATACACTTTCTGTAAGTGCATTAGAATTAAAACCTACAACTACCTTTGCATCTTTAAAATCTTCGTATAATCCGTCTCCGCCTTCAAAGCCTCCATGGACTTTTGCTCCTTGCATGTTTGTACTTATCTCTAAGTTTCTAACATCTATATTTTTTAATATTTCTTCTTGTCTATCTCTTCGTGCAGGGTGTAATCGAACACGTATTTTTCTTTTAGTATGATTTGTTATTTCTTTAACAACTGATGTAATAAAGTTTTCGTAAGTTTTATACTTTAATAATAAATTTTTTAAACTACTATCTCCAGGACGTTGCATTATAAGTAAAATATACTCTCCATCTTTTTTCCAATCTTTAATATCAATGTTTTGTTCTTTTTGTATACGTAACCATCTATCATTTGGACAGTTGTGATTATTATAATTTCCTTCATCCCTAAAATAACTAGTCCAACTATATCTGTGATACGCTTTAGGGTTAGGTGGTGCAATCATGTTACGTCTAAATACAGCTGACTCTGTAACTAAAAAAGGTTTGCCTGTGTCTAAGATATACTGGTAATGTTTTTTAAACTTTTTACGTTTCTGTTCAATTATATTATTTTGTATGTAAATGTCTGCCGATTGAATTGTATCTTGATCAGCCCACGGCACAATTTTAAAATTAGGTAAATTGGGTATAGGATGATTCCTATACATTTCTTCAATGCCAACTATTAACGGTTCAGATATTGCCATTTATAAAATACATTCCTGTTTTTTGTATATATCTATGTTGTTTTTTTGTTGGAGGCATATTGTTATTTTTCATGCCCATTGTTGAAACAATTCTTAATTCTCTTGTAAGATCTGAATGGAAGTTAAATCCATATCGGCGCATTACTTTTTTCCAGTAGTGTCTATCCTTACAGTTTACATGGTGGTGGCCTGGAGTTCCTGCAGGAGCATATGTCATTACAATGTTTCTACATTTTTGGAAAGCCTGAATGTAATTTGGTATATATTCTTCATATACATGTTCAACAAATTCCACACACCAACCTATATCATATAGTCCAGTAACGGGAGCAGGACCAGTTGTAAAATCATGTATTATAAAACTTGTAGGGTCGTGTCTTGTAAGAGTATGATCTCCATCTATTCCTAATGCTTTTAACTTATATTGTTCAGCTAACTGTACCATTCCGCCAGGACCGCATCCTATGTCTAAAAAACTTTTGTGGTTTAATACATTACTAAACCACTCCATTGCACCTCTATCTTTATGTGTTTTATCTGCATGTCCTCCTAGATGTATAGGAATATTTGGATTAATACGTCCTTTAGCCATTTAATTGTCTTTCTAATTTATATTGATCATAACACATATCTTGTATACTTTTAGTCAATGCAACCCTTGTTGAAAGTTTATCTACTATATTTACAACAGAGTCGCCTAGTCTCCTTGGTGATGCGATTCTTGTAATTTTTTCTCCTGTAACGTTTTCCATTGTATCTATTACCTCATTAACAGAAAACCCTGTTTTTGATCCTAAACATTCATATGGTGTATTTGCAGGTCCCATTTTTATTGCATTTGATATAGCATCAGCAACATCTATTACATGTATATAATCTCTAATACAAGTTCCGTCTCTAGTGTCATAGTCGTTTCCGTATACCTTGACGTGGTCAATTTTTCCTGATGCCGCCATTGCCGCAACCTTAATAAGATGGGTAGCTGGACCTAATTGCTTATTAGTACCATCTGTACCACTTACATTGAAGAAACGGAAAATAGTATGATTGTTTGCTTTCTCTTGAACTATATCTTCTGCACCTGCTTTGCTTCTAGCATAAGGTGATGCCATTGCAAATACACTACTAGAACTAGCAAATATAAAATGATCTGTTTTTATATTCTCTAATAAATTTAATGTTCCTAGTGTATTCACTCTATAATATTCTGATGGATTTTTTAAACTTAAAGGTACAACACTTCTTCCCGCCAAATGAACTACAGCATCAAATTCTCCATGCAAGTTATTTGATGTTATATCTGCAAGTACAAATTCATTTACATAGCCTTGTATATCATTATGTACTCCGTGTATATTAATATCACAACCTGTTACAAAATAACCTTGTTCTTTTAATATTTTACAAAGGTGACTTCCTATATATCCTGTTGCTCCTGTAATTAATATTTTCATTGTAACTGTTTTACTGTTTCGTTATAAATTTTTAAATATTTGTCTTTGGTCTTTTGTGCACCTTTTAATGTAAGAAATACACTTTTATGTCCGTTTTTTCCAATGCTCATCCAATAATGTTTTGGATACTGTTCGTTGTAGGTGTACTTCTTAGTAAGCTCTTCAAGTATATTTTGGTCATGAAAAGGTGCCCATTCATTTACCGGAGTTTCAAGTAACTTGTCTGCAAGTTCTTGCCTAAACTGTTTATTGCCAAATGTTACTAGTCCTGCTAACCAATGAAAATCTTTAAGATGTCTTAGCATTGTAATTTTATTTGCTATGTGTTTAAATTTTTCAGGAGTAGTTTCTCTAGTGCAAATAGTGTCGGCATCTAATGTCATAACATAATCTTGGTCTGCAAATTTATCAGCAACTTTTAAAAATCTTACACTCTGTAAATAACCTATTCGTACAGATTCATTTGCAAAGCTACGTTTCTCAGTAGTGTACTTTACACCTTCAATTTTCTTATACTTTTTTGGATTTACAATGTGTACGTGGCAGGTTATCCATGGGTTAAAATGCTTAATACTTAGTAGTAAGTTTATAGCCCAGTCGTTGTAGTAATTTTGATCACATCCAATTAAAACATTACAATGTTGCATCTTCCATGCCTGCTACCCTTAACTTTACTATATTGGTTATCTGCCATTGTTTCTGATCTAGTGCCTTTAAGACTCCTAGCCATTTATTTCGTAGCAAGGCAAACTCGTTAATTATTTTTTCATAATCAACAACATCAGCTTCACCGTCAACGTACTTTTCTACATCTCTACTTGATAATGCACGTTGGTAGTTTTCTAAATATTTTTTAAAGAAAGAACTACGCAGTCTACGTAGTTCAATATTCATGTAGTGTAGTATTGCTTCTATTTCTTGTAACTGATTAAATCGTTGTTCAACGAGGCCTGGCATAGCGGCTGAAGCTTTCTCTACATTGCCAACTAATTTAACTTCTTTACGAGCGTCATTTAGTTCTGACTCATAGTGTGCGATTGCTCCTGGTATCTTGCTTATGTCACGTGATACTTCGCTATACCATCCCATTAATAATCCTCACCGTACTCGTCTTCTTCGGTATAGTCTGTATCTAAGTCGAGATAGTAAGTAATTGCTTCGTCTAGTATGTTACAACTACCTAGTGCCGCTCTGAACTGTTCGTCGTCTGCTCCAAAGTCTGCACAAACTTCTACATACCTTTCAGCAGTAACGTCTACTTGCTTTTTATCAACAGTATCTTTGAAAACGGTCCAGATGTCAACAATCTGTTGTTCGTCCATTGGTTAAACCTCCTCTTCTTGCTTTGGGGTATTTACCAATTTCTCCTCAATTTGTTCGACTAATTCATTACCGTCGGTATCTCTCATTACTAGATCTAACATTGCACCATCCCAGTTTTTTCTATACTCTTTATGTTCAGTTCCATTAGGATCAGTATACTTTAACCTATTACCGTCCTTAACTAAAATGCCTTGTTTCTCAAATAAGTCAACAAGACCACTATATGGATTCATGCCTGTTTCATATGGAATCTTCACTTGCACACCTTCAAATGGTTTTGCATAACGTGTCTTCATTACCTTACAACCAGCACGAATGCCTCGCACGTCGGTAACTTTGTTACCATCTTCGTCTTCTTTTAGTTTTAACTTTTTCATTGCAACAACAATACTTGATGCATAGATAAAACCTTGTCCTCCAGATATCTTATCATCTGGGTCAAACATATCCTGTGATGCATATGTGTGGTTAGTACATACTAGTCCTACATTGTGTGAACCAATCATATTAACTGTGTTACGAACAAGCGAAGTTAGTGCCTTAGGCTTACGACCCATGTCACCCTTCATATCACCTTTGTTAAATTGATCAACGTCAGTAGGTGTTAGCAACATACCTAAACTATCAATTACAAATAGTACTTTAGGTCTATCTTCTTCTGGCATGTCTCTGTAGTCTGACATAAACGTACTAATAGTTTTAGCAACGTCATCAATCATAGACATGTTTAGTTTTAGTAGCTTATCTTCACTTGTATCAACATTCAGTGCATGTAGCCATTTTTCGTCTAGTGCATTTTCACTATCAATCAATACAACAAATATTTCTTGATCTTGTGCCGCTTTTACAATATTACCTGCACAGATATAACTTTTACCTGCGCCTGATTCGCCTGCAAAAACAGTTACCTTACCCATTGGCACACCTTTGTGAAAGTCGCCACTAATAAGATAGTTGAGTGCATAGTTACCTGTGCTAATCCAATCAGTAGGATCGTTGAATCCTGCACTCATGCCTGTAATAGACTTGGTTAACGCAGTTCTAAATTTAGTTGGGTCAAATGCCTTCGCCATATATATCTCTCCTAAGTTAATAGGGTGTTACAATTATGCAACACCCTTAGCTATTTTTATTGGTTTTGCCTTGATCTAATCATTGCAAGAATATCTGAAGCATTGCCTTCAGCTTTTGTATCTTCAACAGGTGCTTCAGCTTTAGGAGCTTCTGCAACTGTTTCAACAGGTGCTTCAGGTGTTACAGATTCTGTAACAGGTGTTTCAGACTTTGCTTCAGGAGCAGTCATTGACGTAGCAGTACCGTTCTTTGAAGCCTTGTTTGGATCACCAGTTCTGGCACTCATGCCAGCTGGACGGAAATATTGACTCCATTTATCTGGATCATATGCTTCACCGTCAACTGATGCTTCAAACATCTCTTGCATGACTTTCAGCTCAACCTCTGCAGGCTTTTTAGGAAGGAAGTCACTTAAATTGAATAGTCCATTTGTATTAACTGCAGACATCTCGTTGTCTGACAATGGACGCTCTCTACGAGCCCAATTAGATGTGCTATAATCAGCATATCCACCTTTAGATGTTTTGTTTAATCTAAAGTCGACACCAGCAGTATAATCTGTTGGTAACTCTTCCATATCAGGATCCATAAGAGCCTGTTTAATAATTTGAAAGATTTGTGGACCAATTATAAATCTACGGATAGGATTTTCTGGAGTAGTATCTTCAGAAAGTGGGTTTTCAGTTACAAACCCTTGGAAAAGATAAGAACGCTTTTTCCAATATTTACGACCCATGTCTTCAAGACTTGGATCTTTAAACCAGCCACGTACTTCATTTAAAATGTTACAAGTATCGCCATACATTTCCATGCACGGAACTTGTACTTGAACTGGGCGTGAATCAGTTTCACCTTTTACTCCACTGAACGGAAGTTTAATCATCAAACGTTCTTTCCAGAAGAAAGTGTTCGAATCATCTCCATCAGGAAGGAATCGCAGTACTCCGCTTTCGCCTTCTCTAATATTCCAAAATGGGTAAATTGCGTTGTCGCCGCCGCCGGTATTTGAACCACCTGTTCGTGATTCTTGCTCTTTGAGCTTTGCTCTTATTTCAGCCAATGATGCCATAATATGCCTCCTTTTATTGTTGCCTATAGCGTTTTGTGCCTTGCTGTGTAGCACGTTTATATTATATATACTACACTTTTATATAGCAGAAGTCAACCTCTTTCTGCTAAATTCTTGAAATTATTTAATATTTTTGGCCTGAGAGTTGAAGTATGCTGTCTAATTCAGTGTTTGCCTCGGGTTCTTGTGTCATCATCTGTTCGTACTTGCTATTAATAGCTTCTATAAACTTTTTGGCTGGAGTAATATACTGTTCGCCGTAATCTTTTTCAATAGCAGTAAGTATAGCAGTTTCGCCTTTTGGAAACTGTCCTGTGTGTCTATCATACATTGAAAGAACAAATTCTGTAATTGGCATTTGTTTTTCTTCTTCACTTTCGCCCATTTCTATCTGTTTAATAGCCGCCATTAATTCACCATGTGATGGATTTGTAATGCCCTTTTTCTTTAGCATGTCCATTGCAAGTTCTTTGTTATAATGGCTGTCTCCAGGAGTTTTGTTTTCCATTATATCTGGCACACCATTGCCATCTTCATCTCTCCACCAATCTCCTGACTCATCGTGTGAATCATGGCTACACTTTGTAGTAGGCATATGCATAGTGTCTTCGCAGTCTTTGCAGTGATATTTTTTGTAGCCTTTCATATAGCCTTCGTCTAATTCACTGCTTTCACCAAATTTGTATCTGAGATAATGATCAACCATTTCAGGATCATATCCTAATTTTTCTGCGGCGGCATCTTGTGCCTCTTCAGGCTCCATACCTTGATCATGCAACTTCATTTTTAGTTGGGATATTTTAGGCCATGCGTCATCAATATCTGCTAAATCAGCCATTCTAATTCTTGGTTCTTCTTTTAGTGCAGAATCTACTGTGTCATCTGCCCATGACTCAAAGCTGTCAAACTGTCCATGATCATAATCGTCGCCACCATAAAGATCTTGGTACTCGTCATAGGAGCTAGGTTGTCCGTCATCATCTGAATGATGTATGTCAACACCTGATTCTTCTACTGCTCTTGCTAACTCGTCCATTTCAATCATATGTGGATCGTCTACATTATCGTCTGCCCATTCTTCTAATTCGTCTATTGATATTGATTCACCATAACGTGAAGCAACATCTTTAGCCATTTTAGTGTAGTCAAAATATGCATCATCTTCGGTAAAATGCTCTGGACTTAGTTCTTGTACTTGACTAGTTTCATTAACAAGGTTGTAAATGTATGGGAAAACATCCTTTAGTTCTTCATTAAATTGTTTTATAGTCAACTGGTCAATCCAATTTGATGCTACATCTTCTGGAACTTCTTTTACTTCTTTGACAGCATAGTTTTCAATTGCTTCTTTATAAAATTTTTCTTTCTGCAATCCTTCTACTGTTTTTTTAACAGTTAGCACTCTGTCATTAACAACATCCATATATTGAGAAAGTCCTTCTGCCATTACACCTGACCGATTCATGTAACTTTTAAATTTCTTTAACTTGTATAATTCTTCTGATAAACCTGTAATGTGCTTACCAAAGTTATCATATGGTGTTCCACCTTCAGCTACATGGCGTACCATTGCTCTTGCACCGTTCAAATGTTTAAACGGATACTTAAATCTTTCTCCTTCAGCACTTTCAATATAAATTGCATCTACATGCTGAGTCCTTCCACTAGCAAGTTCCTGATTGACTGCTTGATTGTGCTTTAGTGCTAACCTAGCAGTTCCTATATCTTGGTAACTTGTTCTACTTGTTCCATACATTTTTGATTCGGTCATTTTTTCCTCTCCGGAGTCTTTTGCTAAAAATTTATAATCCCTTTTATTTAAGTTACTTTTAGTTATGTCTCTAGTATCAAAATTCAGTAATCTCTTTTTAGCAAAAAATCTAAGTTCTTTTAAAAAATCATACCACTTATTTTTCGTAACTTCGTCTTGTCCTTCAACAAAGTTATTACTATACATGACGCTTAAATTACTTTCATCTACACTTATACTTATTTTTCCTAAAGACTTTGGTCCCTCTTTATAATCAAAATCGAAAAATCTAGCCTCGTTAGGTTTATTTGTAACAACACCTTCTTCGTTACCTATAGTTACCGTAGGGAATCTTCCACGTATTTTGTTAAAAAGTTCTTCGCTTATTAAATCAAGGTTTTTCATACTAATATTTATCAATAATTGGTACTAATGAAGATAGGCATAGGCGGTTCATAATCCTCTGTATCTTCTATACTTTTGAATGTGTTGTATATTCTAGGATCCCAATCTTGCAAAACTCCCATAATTCTTATACTCAACAGCATTGCAGATATTAAATCATCTGTTTCTCCTGGTTTTGCTTTGAAACTAGACCCAGTCGCTACAAAGCCTTTTAATTCTGATATCAATGGTCCAGAGGCTACAACTAACTTATCATTTTCTATCATTGTTTTTAACTTGGCACA
>MDTG01171776.1_pt1 | contig 10774 bp, 15 predicted proteins | sample 811421 | NCBI WGS metagenome assembly MDTG01 (sample SAMN05326645, study PRJNA326480) | marine metagenome | isolation source: seawater | place: Pacific Ocean: South East | collected 2011
GGCCTTGGTAAGAATCGCACTTACGACACATACCTTTTCAGGGTACTGCTCTACTACTGAGCTACAAGGCCTAACCTCTAAAGGTAATTCTACCTTTAGTTAGATCGTAAGGTGTCATTTCAACTGTCACGCTATCACCCGCTAAAACTCTTATTCTATTTTTTCTCAGTTTTCCAGCTGTATGGGCTAATATTTCATGATTATTTTCAAGCCTTACTCTAAACATAGCATTTGGAAGAAGCTCTGTAACTTTTCCTTTAAATTCTAAAGTTTCTTGTTTACCCAATTTTTAATCCTTTTTTAATCTTATTTTAATTGAATTTGCGTGACCTTCAAGTCTTTCATATTTAGCTAAGTTTATAACTGATGGCCCCAATCTTTCAATACCTGATTTAGAAATTTTTATTATAGAGTGCCTCTTAAAAAAATCAAAAACAGATAAGCCAGATGAGAATTTAGCTGACCCAGAAGTTGGAAGTACGTGATTTGGACCAGCCAAATAGTCTCCCATGGCTTCGGCTGAGTATTTTCCGATAAAAATTGATCCTGCATTAACCACTTTTTTTAATAATTTTTGAGGTGCTTTAATATTAAGCTCTAAGTGTTCTGGAGCTATCTCATTTATTATTTTATCAAACTTGTTACTATTGGCATAAATAGCATATCCAAATTTTTTAAGGCTTTTGTGGGCAATTAGTTTTTTTTCCAATCCCTTCAATTGTTTTGATAAATTAAAGTTTACTCTTTTAATCAGTTTTTTATCGTTTGAAATTAAAATAGATTGAGATCTTTCATCGTGTTCTGCTTGAGCAATAAGGTCAGCTGCTACCCATTCTGGATTTGATGATTTATCTCCTACAATAGTTACCTCGGAAGGTCCGGCAATCATGTCTATACCAACTTCACCAAAAACTTCTTTTTTTGCTAATGCAACAAATTGATTTCCTGGTCCAACAATTTTATTTACTCTTGTTATTTTCTTAGTTCCGTATGCCATAGCAGCTATGGCTTGGGCACCTCCTAATTTATAAATTTTTTTAACTTTACATTTTTTTGCAGCATAAATAACTGCAGGATTATAATTTCCTCCCAATGATGGAGTGGTCATATACAGTTCTTTTACTCCGGCTATGTTTGCTGGTATACAGTTCATGAGTACTGAACTTGGATAGCTCGCGGTTCCACCGGGTACATAAACTCCAACTTTTTCGATAGGGCTATAAGAGTATGACAGAAAATTCTTATTTTGATCAAATAGCCTAAATGATTTGATTTTTTGTTTTTTATGAAATTTATTAATTCTCATATAGGCTAAATCAATTGACTTTTTAACCTTTGGATCAAGTTTATTTATAATTTTACTTATCTCCTTCTTTGAAAACAGAAAATCTTTTGCTGAAACTCTTTTTTTTTTGGAAAATTTTTTCTCATATTTTATTAATGCTTTTTCTTTATTTCTCTTAACGTCATTTAGTATTTTTTTAACCAGTGTTATTTTATTTCCAATTAATAAATTTCTTTCTTTTAAGATACGATTAAGCTTTTCAAGAAAATTATTTTGATTTCCGTTTAAATATTTAAGCATTAAAAAATTGGTGTTTAGGTTTATTCTTGCTATCCCAAGGTTTTCCTTGATCATCTAAAGTAACTTCAATTACTTCTGCCTTCACTTTTATTATACTTCCTCCAGAGAATATTAAATTAATTTCATAACTTTTATCAGGCATTAAATTGCTTTCAATAGCTAAAAAATCCAAAAAAGCTTCGTTCTTTTGAAGGTCAATTTTTTTGGATAACACATTGGTGACGTTATCAAATTTGAGTATCGTTCTTATTCTTTTGTTTTTCCTAAACACTCCCTTTTCTACATCTTCCCACATAAATCTATTTAACTGCATTAAAAGAATCTTACTTTTTTTTAAGTGAGCTATCTCTTTTGCTGCAACTATTGAATCTTGAAGATGTGCGGATATTACTTTTAGATCTTCTTCAGTTTTTGCAAGAAGTTTTAAATTCTTGGGTTTCATTTAGATCCTTCTTATGTTGGAATTGCAGTTTTTAAGTTTTTTTTCTAAATTTTCATAGCCTCTATCTAAATGATAAATTCTATTTATTAGAGTTCTATTGTCAGCTATTAACGCGGCTATCACAAGACTTACTGATGCTCTTAAATCTGTTGCCATCACTTCAGCGCCAGATAAGTTTGTTGGACCCTCTATAAAAGCAGTATTATTTTTTACTTCTATCTTAGCTCCCATTCTTTTAAGTTCAGGAACATGCATAAATCTATTTTCAAAAATATTTTCTTCAATAATCGAAACTCCATCTGCCTTAGTCATTAAAACCATTATTTGTGCTTGTAAATCGGTTGGAAAACCGGGATATGGAGAAGTTTTAATTTTAATCTTCTTTATTTTTTTTGACTCTAAAATATTGATTCTATTTTTTAACGTTTTAATTTTCACTCCCATTGTCTTTAAAATTTTAATTTCGGTTTGAATTACTTTATGATTCACATTTAAAAGAGAGATTTTTTTTCCCGCAATTGCAGATGCAATAAGATAAGTTCCTGCTTCAATTCTATCGAACATAACCTTATATGTTTTTTCAAGCGGCTCAAATTTTCCAAAAATTTCAATTTTTCTTCCTTTAAAATTTATTTTACATCCAATCTTTTTCAGAAAGAAAATTAAATCTTTTACCTCTGGCTCAATTGCACAATTTGATAAAACTGTTTTACCTGAGGCTTGAGCGGCGGCTAGTATTGCATTTTCTGTGGCTCCCACTGAAATTGAGGGGAATCTAATTTTACATCCTTTTAGTCCATTTCTTGCTGATGCGTGAATATATCCATTTTTAATTTTAATTTTGGCGCCAAGTTTTTTTAATACATACAAATGTAGATCTACTGGGCGAGTGCCTATTGCACAACCACCAGGCAAAGAAACTTTTGCTTTTTTGTGTTTAGCCAAAAGAGGACCTAGTACTAAAACACCAGCTCTCATTGTTTTAACAAGATTATATGGGGCAATTGAATTAAGAGTTTTTTTTGTATTAACTATTTCTAAAGAGTTGTTCTTTTTATTAATTTTAACCTTAAGACCTATAAAATTCAAAAGCTCAATCATTGTAAAAACATCTTTCACAAGAGGAATATTTTCGATTTTTACCCTCTGACTAAATATACAAGCTGCTAAAATCGGTAAAGTGGCATTCTTTGATCCAGAGATAGGGATTGAACCTGATAATTTTCTTTTTCCTTTAATAAGAAGTTTCTGCATTAAAAATGACTTTAAACTTTTGGGAGTGTAACACCTCTTTGTTTCATATACTTACCTTTTCTCTGCGCATATGTTACCTCCGGCTTTTCGTTACCTTTGATAAAAACAAATTGAGCAACACCTTCATTAGCATAAATTTTAGCAGGTAAAGGCGTTGTATTTGAAAATTCTAAAGTAACATGACCTTGCCAACCTGGTTCAAGTGGTGTCACATTTACAATAATTCCGCATCTGGCATAAGTAGACTTACCTAGACAGATAACCAAAACATTGTCTGGTATTTTAAAATATTCAACAGTTCTTGCCAATGCAAAGGAATTAGGTGGAATTATACATTCTTTACCAACTTTTGTAACAAAACTATCTTTTTTAAATATTTTTGGATCAACAATTCCAGAATTTACATTAGTAAAAATTTTGAACTCATTTGATACCCTTGCATCATATCCGTAGGATGATAGTCCAAACGAAATTTGACCTTTTCTATTTTGCCTAGGGACAAAAGGCTTTATCATGTCTTTTGTAGTTGCAAGTTTTTTTATCCATTTATCAGATAGCACTGTCATAATTATTTTTTTTGTTTTTTTCCTTAAATTTTTTTCTTTTTTTTAAATTTTTCTTTAAAGCTATTTCCCGCTTTACAAATTTAGAGTCTTTTTTGAAAAAAGATCTCATAATAAATTTAATTTTTATCTGGATTAGTTAAATCTTCAAGCGTAATGGGTTTGTCAATGTCATGCATTTTTTCTTTAGGCTCATGATTTTTTAAATTGGCACCTCTTTTCGCTCTTCTCTCTTCGATTCGAGCTTTTCTTTTAGCCTCTTTTTTCAAAGCCTTTTCGCCTCTTGTTGATTTATAGTCGTAATGAATACCCATTTTTGCTCCTGCATTAAATACTGTTTTACTTTGTTGCCTTCAATTATGCAAGCAACATTAATTCTATTAATACTAGAAGCTTAATGAGGCTATTTTTCGACACTATTTTTTTTGTTTTTTTAAAAAAATAAATATTAAAGATAAAATTACTGCTATTAGAACGTCTTGAATGGGAGGTGCCTCTGGAAAACCATAATTCCAAATAATTACCAATAGCAGCCATGAGAACCATTTAAAAATTTCTCTTTTTTTATTACTTTTTTTTTTCATATTTTACAGCCATCGATATTACAATTTTTTCCTGAGGAAATCTCGTTATAGAAGTCTATAGATTTAACGCTGCTAATCATATAAGTTTTATATGTATTTAGATAGCTGTTAAGACTTTTTGCTAATTCACTTGACTCATTTTTAAATCCAAGTCTAATAAAGTTCATTAACATTAAAGAATTCCCATTAGGTATTGTATGATCACTAATATCAATTGGTTCAATGAAAATATCATTATTTTTTATACTATTTTTTTGAAATATATTTTTATCCTTTAGGTAAAACTTATCTATTGTTTCTTTACAAAATTTATTTGCGAGCAATCTATAATTAGCATTAAGCGTTTGCTCATTAAGATCAATTAAAGAATTGACAAGATAGGCATAGTCTTCCAAAAATACAACTGACTCCGAATTGCTGTGAAATAAATTATTTTTAAAAAATTTTTTTTCAATATTTTTGAATATTTCTTCTCCAATTGATAAAAAATTTTGATCTGGTATTGCGATATGTGCATGCACCAAACTACTTATAAAATAACAATTTAAATCTAATTGTGTCTTATTATCAAATAAAGGTTTTTTTTTCTTTTCCCTTACCTTTAAAAGTTCACTTAAAATTAGGCTGGTTGGTGGTTTAATTTCTCTTAGAATAATTTTTCCCTCCCAGTTTCCCGATGGTTTGATATCAAAATATTTCTCAATATCTTTAATATTTTTTATTTCGTCGTATAAAAAAGTATAATATTTGCCCTCTTCTCCTTCACTATCAGCATCATAAGCGGAACCAAAAAGATTATTTGAAGGAACTTTAAAGTTTTTCTTTAAATATGAAATTGTCTGGATTATCTTATTTTTATAGTACTCACTGGGCTTTATTTTATAAAATTTAGACAAAAGTGAAATAAATTGAATATTGTCATAAAGCATTTTTTCAAAATGAGGCACTAACCAATCTTCATCAATTGTGTATCTTGCAAGTCCTCCTTCAATATGATCATAAATTCCTTGAGAACATAATTTTTGTAAAATGAGCTCAACAGGTTTTAAAAATTTTTCATTTTTTGACTTATTATAAAAATATAGCAAAGTGTCAAAAGTGTTAAATACTGGAAATTTTGGTGCGCCTTTATAACCACCTTTTTGCTCATCTAAATTTGTAATCACCATCTCTAAAATAGGTTCTAAGTCTTGTTTCAAAACGGAGCTTTTTTTTAATTCCAAGCTTTTTTGTATAAGTTGAGATTGATTTATTATCTTATCTCTTTGAGAATTGTAGACTTCACTCACTTTATTTAAAACTTCTTTAAAGGATGGTAGTCCATGCTTTGCGATTTTTGGAAAATAAGTGCCTCCCATAAATGGAACTGCATTTTCGTCAAGAAACATTGTAAGTGGCCATCCTCCACTAGACTGATTAAATAATTGAAAAGAACTTTGAAAAATAAAATCAATATCTGGTCTTTCTTCTCTATCAACTTTTATGTTAACAAAATTCTTATTCATTATTTCTGCTGTGCCTATATCCTCAAAACTTTCATGTGCCATAACATGACACCAATGACAACTTGCATATCCAACGCTCAGTAAAATTGGTTTATTTTCTTTTTTAGCTTGAGCAAGAGTGCTTTTTGACCAAATTTGCCAATGAACGGGATTATTTTTATGTTGTTGTAAGTAAGGACTGGGATCATTTATTAAATTATTTTTTCTCATTTGCTAAAAATATTATTTTTTGAAAATTTTATTTTTGATAAAAACTGATATACTTAAAATTATAAGAAAACCAATTATTGGTAAATATATACCTGGATCTTTTAAAATATTTTCATAACTTAATTGATCATTCTCCCCAATTAATCCCTCTATTCCTGTTCCTAATGAATTAACAATAAAAACTGAAGGTATTAATCCAAAAAAAGTTGCGTAAATATAATTTTTTAATTTCATATTGAATATTACAGGCAAAATATTTTGTATTGGAAAAGGAATTCCTGCTCCACCGGCTAACCTAAATACAAAAAAATATAAAAGTTCATTTTTATTAAATAAATCTTTAAATTTTTCTATTCTTTGAGAAAGATATTTTATAATTAAATCTGAAAAGTAAAATTTAGATACTAAATATAATGCGCCGCTTCCAACACTAAAAGAAAAGACAGAAATAATTGTTCCAACCCACTGTCCAAATAAAAATCCTGACATAATAGCTATCGGAGATCCGAAGCCTAACAAAAATACCCAAATGGAAGCAAAGATTATAAAGGCAAAAATGAACAAAATTAAGTTTTCATTTTTAAATTCTATAAGCAATCTAGTGTTGTCTCTTATATATGAATAATTAGTGAGTTCTTTAAAATCTAAATAACTAAAAACAACATAAAGTAGAGTTCCAAGGCATAATATATAAATGCAACCTAATAATAGTTTCAATTTTTTATTCATACTTAAATATTAACTGTACATGAGCGATTTAATTAATTATATAACTTTAAATATTTATGAAAAGAACTTATCAACCAAGTAAATTAGTAAGAAAAAGAAGGCATGGATTCCGCTCTAGGATGTCAACTAAAGGTGGTAGGAAGCTTTTATCAAGAAGAAGATCTAAGGGACGTAGAACAATTTCAACATAATTATATATGGTTAAGCTGGTAAGCCTTAAAAAGAGTAACCACTTCAAATCCGCTTTAAAAGAAAAAAGAAGACATACTGATTTTTTTTCAATCTTTGCAGCTAAAAGTTTTATTAAACCAAAAAATAAAAATAATCTTCAAATAAGCTTCGTGATGAAAAAAAAAATTGGTAACGCGGTAAAAAGAAACAAAATTAGACGTAAATTAAAAGCTATTGTCATAAAATTATTAAAAATAAAGGGTGCAATTAATTCTGATTATACATATATAGTTTTGGGTAAATCAAAAGCTTACGGAGAAAAACATAATGTTCTTTATACGGCTATGATTGATTGTTTTAAAAAAATAAATAAATAAATGTCTAAAATACTTATCTATCTAACTATTAAAATAATAAAATTTTATAAATTTTTTATATCTCCTCTCTTAGGAAATAGATGTAGATTTTTACCTTCTTGCTCAGAGTATTTTATTGACTCTTTGAAACTTCACGGACTCAAAAAAGGTTTTTTTTTCGGAATTAAGAGAATTGTGAGATGTCATCCAATTAAATTTTTAGGTGGTGGGTCTGGTTTAGACTTAGTTCCTAAAAAAAAACAGGCTCCTCGGGAGGAATGTTAAATGGAAAATAAAAATGTTTTTATAGCTATAGCTCTTTCAATGTCTGTTCTTCTTTTTTGGAGCGCTTTTTTTGAAACGCCTAAACAAGGTGATAACAATTCATTTACAAATACAAATAACCAAAAAAAAATTGAAACATCAAATAATATCACTCCAAATATAAACGAGACTGTAGTAACAAAAAAAATCTCTAGGGAAGAGTCTATTAAAAATGTTAAGAGAATTAAAATTGAAAACAAAAGTATAGTTGGTTCAATTTCATTAAAAGGAGGTTTGATTGATGATGTTTCATTTAAAAAACACAAGAAAGATCTTAAAAATTATGAAAACGTAATTTTTTTAAATCCAAAAGAAACTATTGATGGATATTACGTTGAAACTGGTTGGACAAGTATAGGTAATAAAATTAACGTCCCAACTATAGACTCTAATTGGAAAGTTGATGGAAATAAAATTTTAAGTAAAAATCAACCTGTTACTTTAAAATGGAATAATGGAAAAGGAATAATTTTTAAAAAAATAATTGAACTTGATGATAAATATTTATTCAAGATTTCCCAGGTTGTTGAAAATAATTCCAAAAATCCTGTAGACTTATATCCATACGCTCAAATTACAAGAAATAAGATACCAGATGACATACAGAATTTTTATATTTCACATGAAGGTTTTATTGGTGTTTTTGATGATGAATTAAAAGAAGATGATTATGATGATGTCGAAGAAAAAAAAATTACAAGAGAATCAAATTCTGGATGGTTGGGCATCACGGATAAATACTGGATGACTGCATTAGTGCCAGAGAATGGTAAAAATTTTAAATCTACTTTTTTGTATAATGAAACCTTTAAAGCAAATTATATTATAAACAAACCTACAACCATTAAACCATTATCTTCTAATTCTAATGAGGTAAGATTGTTTGTAGCAGCAAAAGAAGTTGACACTGTAGATACTTATGCAGCGGATCAAAAAATTGAAAAACTTGACCTTGTTATTGACTGGGGTTGGTTTTATTTTTTTACTAAACCTTTATTCTTTATTATCGATTATTTATTTAAAATCTCTGGTAACTTCGGAATAGCGATTGTATTAATAACAATTGGTATAAGACTTTTGTTTTTTCCTTTGGCAAATTACTCCTTTAGATCTATGGCAAAAATGAAAGCTTTGCAGCCTGAAATGGTGAGGCTTAAAGAATTGCATAAAGACGATAAGGTAAAGCTTCAACAGGAAATGATGGCTTTATATAAAAAAGAAAAAGTTAATCCAGCTTCTGGTTGTTTGCCAGTTCTTATACAAATACCTTTCTTCTTTGCAATTTACAAAATGCTATTTATTTCTTTAGAAATGAGACATCAGCCATTTTTTGGTTGGATAAAAGATTTATCAGCACAAGACCCGACATCCCTTTTTAATGCTTTTGGTTTAATACCTTGGGATCCTCCTAGTTTTTTAATAATCGGGATTTGGCCAATCCTAATGGGACTTTCAATGTGGGTGCAGCAAAAACTAAATCCAGCGCCAGTTGATCCTATTCAGGCAAAAATATTTGCTTTCTTTCCAATTTTTCTTACAATAATTTTAGCATCTTTCCCATCAGGTTTAGTGGTTTACTGGACAATTAATAATATCTTAACTATTGCTCAACAATGGGTAATAATGAGAAATACCAAAATTAAAACAAATTAAATGTCTAAAGGAATTTCTCAAGAAGAGATAAGAAAATTTTGGCCTAATGGTGCTCCTGATATCAAAAATATATCAAAATATATTTCAAAATATAAAAATGAAAAGATTGTTATCAAATATGGTGGGAATGCTTTAATTGATAAAAATATTTTTAACAGTTTTATCCAGGATATTAATATTTTAAATAAATTAGGACTATCTATAATTGTTGTTCATGGTGGTGGTCCAAGAATAAAAAAAGAGTTAGAGATAGAGAATATTGAAACCAAATTTATAAACGGTTTAAGAGTTACTGATAAAAATGTAATCAAGATAGTAGAAAAAGTTTTAATTGAGTTTAATAATGATATAGTAGAGTCATTAAAGAGAAAGGGTTCCAACGCAATTTCAATAAATACGAAAGTCAATAATATTATTAATGTTATTCCAGAAAAAAAAGAGTTGGGATACGTTGGTATACCAGAAGAGATTGACATAAATAAAATCGAAAAAATATTAGATAATAATCAAATTCCAATTGTTGCACCATTAGGTTTAGATGCTCAAAACATAACTTATAATATCAATGCAGATACAGCAGCAAATGCGATAGCAAAAAAACTTAAATCAAGAAGACTTTTGCTAATGACAAATGTTGAAGGTGTTTATGATGACAAAAAAAATTGATTTCTGAAATTAAACCATTCGATCTTAAAAATCTAATAGAATGGAAAGTTGTTCAAGGTGGAATGATACCAAAGATTAAAAATTGCGTTGATGCTGTTGAACATGGTGTAAGGGGTGTGGTTATTCTTGACGGAAGGAAATCTCATTCGATTCTTCATGAAATTTTTTCAGACAAGGGTGCCGGAACATTGATTAGAAAATGAAAGAATTAAAAGAGATAAAATATTGGTTGTTTGATTTGGATAACACACTGTACAGTGGGAACACAAAAGTATTTGACCAAGTTGATAAAAAGATGTCACAGTTTATATCAGAAAAACTAAAAGTAAGCATTGATGAGGCAAAAAAAATACAAAAAAATTATTTTCATGAATACAACACAACTTTAAATGGTATGATTAAAAATCATGAAATAGATGCTGATGAATTTTTAGAATTTGTTCATGATGTTAATCTTGATTTTCTTAAACCAGACAAACTACTAGAGCGTGAAATAGCCAATTTATTGGGAAAAAAATTTATTTTTACTAACGGCTCTAAAGCTCATGCAGCAAATGTTACAAAAAGAATTGGAATAGATAAGCTTTTTGATGGAGTCTTTGACATAGTTGACTCGGATTTTATACCCAAGCCATCTATTGAGCCTTATAAAAAAATAATAGAAAAATACAAAATTGAGCCACAATATTGTATATTAGTTGAGGATATCGCTAGAAATTTAAAACCAGCTTA
>MDTG01406861.1_pt1 | contig 10774 bp, 9 predicted proteins | sample 811421 | NCBI WGS metagenome assembly MDTG01 (sample SAMN05326645, study PRJNA326480) | marine metagenome | isolation source: seawater | place: Pacific Ocean: South East | collected 2011
ACTATTATTTAAGAAATATTAAATTTTAATATGTTAGTTTCAATTATAATAACAAATTTCAATTATCAGAAATATATACACAGATGCATCAGAAGCTGCTTGGGCCAAAGTCTTTCTGAGAATTTATATGAGATTATAATCATAGATGATAATTCAACAGATAATTCTCTGAATATTCTTAAATCTTATGAAAGATTTAATAATATAAAAATTATTAAAAATAAAAAAAATCTAGGAGTTGCTGCATCAGCTAATAAAGCAATCAAAAATGCAAAAGGAAAGTATTTTGTAAGATTAGATGCAGATGATTATATAAATAAAGACATGCTAAAATTTATGTCAACTTATATCGAGTTAAACAAGAATATTTTTGGTGTAGCTTGTGATTACTTTCACGTAAATAAATTTGAAAAAAAAGTTAGACAATTAAAATCAAAAGAAAATCCCATTGCTTGTGGTATAATGTATAACAAAAAACTTTTTGTAAAGTATGGAATGTATAATCCTTATTTTAGACATAGGGAAGAAGAAGAGCTTAGAATTAGATTAAAAAAAAAATACAAAATTGATCATTTGGGAATACCACTCTATAGATATCGTCTACATCAAACAAATAAAACAAAAACAAATGATTATACATTTAAATTTAAAGATAAAATTGAAAATTTAAAAAATAAGAACAAAAAAATAATGGGTAAAAATATTGCCATAGTAATACCTGCTAGATCTGGATCAAAAAGGTTTAAAAATAAAAATATTTTTAAAATAAATAATGATTTTATGATCAATATTGTAATAAACGAGGCAAAAAAAATTCAATTTAAAAAAACTATATTTGTAAGCACTGAAGATGAAAATATAAAAAAAATTGTTAAAAAAAAAAGTGTAAGGGTAATTGATAGACCAAAGCAGCTGTCCGATGATAATGTGAATAAGATTGATGTTATAAGACATGCTGCCTCAGAAATAAAAAACAAATTTGGAAATAAATTTGATTTTATAATGAGTTTGCAAGCAAACTCACCAACAATTAAAAGCTATCAGATAAGTGATTGTATAAATAAAATAATTACAAAAAAACTAGATGAAGTAATGTCAGTTAACGATGATTTGTTACAGAATGCTGCGATCAGGGTATTTAAATTTGAGAAGATTTTTTCAGACAATTTAGGAACAAATTGTGGATTTGTTATAACAAATACCTTAGATATTCATTATAAAAAAGATTTAAAAAATATAATATTCAAATGAAGACTAATGCCATTCATAGAAAAGTAAAAATAATCTCTGAAATACATCCCCAACATCATGGATCTATTACTGAACTAAAAAGACATATTTATTTATCTTTTTTAGGTGGTGCTGATATGATTAAAGTTCAGCTTTATTCTTCAAAAAAACTTTTTAATAATTTAGATAGAGAATATTTAGAAATATCTTTTGATGAGTTAAGAAGTATAAAAGAATTTTGTGATAACTTGAGCATAGATTTGTTTGCATCAATATTTGACTCTCAAAAAATAGAATGGTGTGAAAAACTTAATTTTAATTACTATAAGATCGCAAGTAGGACAGTTTCAGATACTAATTTATGTAATGAGATTTTATCATTAAACAAAACAACATTTATTTCGTTAGGAATGCAAAAAGATTTAAGCAAGGCGCCCTTCAATAACGATAATGCGATTTATTTTTATTGTGTTTCAAATTATCCAACAGATTTATCTGAAATCAAAATGCCTGATTTTAAAAGTAGTATTTTTCAAGGTTATAGCGATCACTCAATTGGACTAAGTGCATGTAAGTTTGCTATATCTAAAGGTGCTCAATTTATTGAAAAACATTTTTCAACTAATAACGCTTATAAGGTAAATACAGAGCAAGCCCACTATGGAAGCATGAACGATCAAGATATATATAAACTAAGAAATTTTGCTGACGATATATGTCTTATGGAACAATAAAATGAAAAAATACGCTGGAGATAATATTTTAACTGACCATTCTTCTTGGTCTTTTTCAGGAGATACTTATAAAAACTTTGATAATCATATATTAAAATCAGTACCTTTGTATGACTGGTCACATTATGTCGGTTTAAAAATTTCAGATTTTTTTTATCGAATGAAACTTCAATGGTAGATTTAGGATCTTCAACTGGAACTTTCATAAAAAAATTAGCTTTAAAAAATAAAAATAAAAAAATAAAATATTTTGGTTATGACACTGTTGATAATATGATTAAATCTTCAAAAAAAAATTGCAAAAAAATAAAAAGCGCAAAATTTATCAAACAAGATTTCTCAAAAAAAAATATAGTGAAAAACAATTTCACAACATCTTTTTATACATTACAATTTATACATCCATCTAAGAGACTGGAAGTTTTAAAAAAAATTTATAAATCTTTAGAATGGGGTGGTGGTTTTCTAATTTTTGAAAAGGTCAGAGCTCCAGATGCAAGATTTCAGGATATGATGACCACAATTTATCATGATTTTAAATTAGAAAATGGATTTAATTCAGAGGAAATTTTAATGAAATCATTTAGCCTGAAGGGAATTCTTGAACCATTTTCAAGCTCAGCAAACATTAATCTAATTAGAAAGTCTGGGTTCAAAGATGTAATGACTGTTTTTAAATTTATAAATTTTGAAGGAATTTTAGCAATAAAGTGATTAGATGTGTGGTTTTTTAGTTTTTTTTCCAACAGGTAATAAAAAATTATTTAATAAAGAGAAATTTAAATCTGCCGCAAAACTAATTGATCATCGTGGCAGAAGTGAATTTAAAGAATTGTACACTTCTGAAATAAATTTTGCATTTCATAGATTAAGCATTAGGGATTTATCACCTAAAGGTAGTCAACCAATGTATTCCCATAACAAACGTTTCATAATGGTATTTAATGGAGAAATTTATAATTCATCAGAATTAAAAAAATTATTAACTATTAAATTAAAGGGAACAAGCGATAGTGAAGTATTAATAAATTTATATCAAAAATTTGGAAATAAATTTTTAAAATTAGTAAAAGGTATGTTTTCTATTATTATTTACGATAAATATAAAAAAGAATGTTTTGTTGCAAGAGATAGGTTTGGTATTAAACCACTTTACTACTTTAAAAATAAAGATTTTTTAATTTGTTCATCTGAAATAAAGCCTCTACTTCACTATCTAAAAATTAATTCTTTTAATACAGTTAAATTCGGTGAACTTTTTTTTAGACAAAATTTAGATGGAGGAAATAAGACTTTTTTTGAATCAATATATAGTTTTTTACCCTCTAACTATTATTTAATTTCAAAAAGATATTTTAAAAAATTCCAATACTGGGAAATAGAAGATTCTAGTAAAGAGCTAAGCTTCTCTGAAACTACAAAAAAATTTAAATATTTAATGAAAAAGTCAATTAAAATGCATTCTATATCTGATAGAGAAATATCTATTTTGTTAAGCGGAGGATTTGATAGTACCACTATATTAAATTTATATTCTCAAATAAATAATAAATTACCTGAAACTTTCACATATGATTTTACGTCAAATAAATTTTCAGAACTAAAAAAATCTCAAGAAATTGCAAAACAATTGGGAGTAAAAAATTATTCAGTAATTGTTAATCACAGTTATGTAATCGATAATTTTGAAAAAATTATCGACGAATTGGAATCGCCATTCACCTCAATTAGATTATTTGGATTAAGATCTGTTTTTGAGTTAATGCAAAGCAAGGGAAAGAAAGTTGTCTTTGAAGGTGGAGGTGGAGATGAAATCTTAGGTGGGTATCGTTACAATTACATTAATAATATTTTAGATAAGCATTTTGATAATAAAAAAAATAATTTAATGTCAAATCTAAATTCAGAAGCAAAAAATATAAACGATTTTTATGACATTATTAGAACTATTTTATTTCAAAATAATTCTTCAAAAGATTGCAACATTTTTTTTGATAAAAATTTTTTTTCTGAGGATTTTTATAATCAATATAGTAAATTACAAAATTATGAGGTGAGTAGAAATAAAAAATTAAATTTTACTCAAAAGTCCCAATTGCTTGATATTAATGAAGTAAATTTACCGAGATCTCTTAAATATATGGATAGGTTAGCAATGAATCAAAATATAGAAAATCGAGTTCCACTTTTAGATGAGGATTTAGCAAAATTTTGTTTTAATTTAAAAAATAAATATAAGTTCAAAGGCAATCAATCAAGGTTCATACTTAAAAAGTCATATGAAAAAAATAATCTTAATAAATTTATTACAAAGTCAAAAAAAGCTATTACAGATCCCCAATCGTTATGGATGAAAACGTACCTAAAAGACTATATTATGGATGAATTTTCAAGCACAGATACAAAAAATTTAGGGATTTTTGATTATAAAAAATTGCTAATAAATTTTGAATTATTTTTAAAGAATAAATATAAGAGTAATAATAGTTTTTTATTTTTTTTAATCTTTACCTCTTTAATTTTTTATAAAAGATTTAAAAAAATTTAATTATCGCATTAATTAAGCGCCCGTAGTGGTTAATATTTTTATTAAATAAATTTCCTTTATAAAAATTTTTAGGTTTATAAAACTTAAATTTTTTACCAAAAGTTTGCATGTAATAACCGTAAGGGATACATTTATTTTTAACGTTTTGTTTTGGTATTTTTGGATTTTTCATCATTTTAAAGAGTTCTTTCTCATTTTTAGGTTCAAGTAGTAAATTCGAACCTGAAAAAAAATGTTTTCTAAATGATATAGATGGTTTTCCATTATATAGTGCATCCACCGCCATCGATGATCCATAGGTTAATATTACATCAGATTTTTTGAGTAAGTCGAATGAATCTATATTTTCTTTTCTATCAAAGTATATAATTTTATTTTTTTTTTCGAACTTTTTCCAAGGATTAAAACTTTCTCCATTAAGGTAATGAGGATGATCTTTGATGTATAAAATCGAATTAGGAATTTTTTTGATAGTATTAACTGTAGATTTTATCGCACATTCATGTTCTAGCCATTTTTTATTTTTCAAGAAGTTTTTATAATCTACGGAGACTGCTTTATATTCGTAATCTGTTGAACAAAAAAAAGTATAAATTTTCTTATTACTTGGTACTTCAATTTTTTTATCTTTTTGATTTACAAATTTTAAACCAGTATAATTTACTCTTCTACCGAGAATATTATTTAGAAAATATTTTTTTCCAATATAATTTTTTCTTTCATTAGAATAATTCCAATGAGAAAATATTCTTCTTGATCTTTCATCGAGATCATGGACATTTTTATTTTTAAATATTTCATATTTTTTAAAATTACTACCTCTCTCGTGTCGCCAAACAGGTATATTGAATTTATCTGCAACTTCGATGATTGGTCTAGATATAGAAAATCTATTATTAAAAGTTATCAGTACGTCTGGTTTGTAATTTTTAATGATGGTTTTTGTCCTTTCATGTATAATAGCTGAAGAGACCAGACATTTTCTTATAAGTTCAATATTATTATTATACCTTTCATTTTTAAATATTGATATTAATGAAGATTTCACTCCCAGTCCCAAGTGAGCAGATTTGTAACGAAATTTTTGTAAATCTGATTTTAATCTGTATTTTTTAACCCATTTTTTAATTTCGTTGGTTGTAGATATTTTTAATTCAAAAGGTGAAATACAATTTATTTTTTTTTCTTTTAAAAGCTGTTCAATTTTTTGAATTTTATATTCATAAGACATGCCAAAAATTTTTTTGTATAAAGGAAGTTCCCAGTCGCTCCAGGGCAAATCATACCCAGCCCAAAAAAAATTAACATTATTTTTTTTTCTTTTTAAATTATAAGCAATCTCAACTGAGGTCTCTAAATGTGGACTAAATGGAAATGTTTCTATACAAATAAATTTTTTTGGTTTTAACATATATGTAAATATTTAAAAAAAATAATTATCAAAAGTTTTAATTATAATTTAATATTTTTCATTTAACATTTATTTAGCAGGTATTTCATAAACATCACAAAAAAATTCGTTTGTTAAACCTCAATACAGAGGCTGTGGTTTGGTTTTTTAATTCTATTTATTATAGCTTTAAAGGTCAATATTCTGTATATTTTTTATTTAAGATTTGTTTACTAAAATATTTTTATATTAAAACCTAATAATTTAAAAATAAATTCATTTAGAATTACTCTTTTATATATTTATGTTCACTTATTGAGACTTTTGTTATAGTGAGTTATGTTCCAAAATTTATAAGTTAATAAATGATTAAAGCCTTTTATGTCTTTTTACCGTTGATATTTTTTTATGATTTAGTTTTATCAAAGCTTTCTAAAAGCCATAAAATATCAAATAAATCATATATCTTAATGCGATATTTATATAAGTATTCTGATGGAATTATTTTGTATTTAATTTCTTTTTTTCTTAAAGGACTAAAAACTAAGTTACCACACACTTTCTCTAAAACTTTTGTAAAACATAGAATTTTAGACGAAATATCTTCTGATCAAATTTTAAAAACAATGTTTGATATACCGATAATTAATACATCAATTAATGGAGAAAAATTAAAATTGTGTAATGCAAATAGGAATTTAGATTTTAATTATTACAAAGAAAAAAATTTAATTAGATTAGATTTCAATTCACAAAAATTGGTAGAAAATAAATTAATTTCTGATTTTGCAACTAATCCATATTGGGTTAAGGAAGTAAAAAAAATTATTGGAACAAAACCATATTTTGTTGGTATTGACGCCTGGTTAACATTACCACCACACAAAAAGATGAATAATTATGATGATATTGGAACTCATGTATCTTCACAAATGTGGCATAGAGATTGTGATAACTTAAGAGATATTAAGGTAATGACTTATTTAACAGATGTCAAAAATTTAGACTCTGGTCCATTTGAAATAGTAACAGGAACAAATAAATTTACTTTTTTTAATCCCTATAAATATCTTATGGGATCAGCAATGAGAGTTGAAAATCATTACGTTCAAAAAAAATTTAAGAATTCAATTTATTCTTTTTTGGGAAACAAAGGAGAAACAATGATTGCAGATACAAGAGCTCTTCATAGAGGTAAAACAATCATAGATAAAAATTCATATAGGGTACTTCTTCAATTGTACTTTTCAAATCATACATTTGGTAAAGTCAAATATCTAAATTTACCAACAAAAAATTCTGAAAGTTACGAAATTTGGACAAAGTCCTTTGAAAGAGATGATTGTAATTATAAATCATTATTTAATAGATGAAAAAAATTTTAATTACTCAAAATACTTATACCAATTATCAATTTGATTTTTACGAAAGTTTGAAAAAATATTTCAACGTAAAAATTTATTTTTTGAATATAGAGTCAGAAAATTATAAATTTAAATTTAAAAAAAACAAAGATTTTTATTTTAGTAAAAATATTTCTTTAAAAAAATTGCTAGAAAAAGAAAAGCCAAATTACTTAATTTTAGGTGGAATCAAACATTCAAAAATTTTAAATATACAGAAAGATTTAAAAAATTTTCAAACTAAATACTTTTTTTGGCTCGAAAGACTTGATGATAATTTTATAAGAAAAAAATACTATTTTTATTTTTGTAAAAAAATACTATCTCAGGCTGACGGTATATTGGCAATAGGAAATGAAGCAAAATCTTTTTATAAAAAATTTAATAAAAATATTCTTAATTTACAGTATTCAATTAATGTTTCAAAATATTCAACATCAAAAACTAAAGAAAAATTAAAAATAAACTTTTTATACGTTGGACAATATATAAAAAGAAAGGGCATAAAAGAACTCTTAAATGCTATAAATAGACTATCTAAAAAAGAAAGTTCCATTTCAGGTTTTACTTTTGTCGGAGAAGGTGATTATAAAAATCATTTATTAAAACTTCAAAAAACAAATAAAAATATAAGAGTAAATAATTTTCAAAACAGAGATCAATTAGTAAAATTATTTTTTAAAAATCATGTATTTATCTTTCCCTCATTATACGATGGATGGGGCGTGGCACCTATGGAAGCTATGATATCTGGTTTATATGTTATAATCTCAAATAGATGTGGGCTGATTAAAAGTAATCCATTGATCAAAAAGTACAGTAGAATAATTAATCCAACAAGTGACAATATTTTGCAAAGTATAAAATTTTGTATTAAAAACAGATCTTTAATTGCAACAAAATCAAAAATATTAACTAAAAAAATAAAAAATACTGCTTTAAATTCTGACATAAATGCAAACAAATTAAATTCTTTTCTGCAAAAGTTATGAAAACAATTATTTTAGGTTCCAATAGTATACTAACGAATTCACTAAAAAAAAAAAATTAAAGATACAAAAGTTTTTAGTTCTAGAAATCTTAACAATATTGACCATATTCATCATTATATAAAAAAATTAAGAAAATTTAATATTATATTCAATAATTTTTTTCCTGCAAAAAATTTAAATAAAGTTAATTCTGGAAATTATTATAATTTTATCGATCAGAGTATTCAGTTTAATTCTCTATTTTTAAAAAATTTAAATCCAAATAAGGTTAACAGAATTATTTATTCAAGCAGTGCATCAGTATACTCACTAGATACTAGTTCTAAGGTAATGAATAAGGATCTGTACGCAAGCTTAAAATTATTAAATGAAAAACTTTTGCTTTCTTTTGCTATTAAAAACAAAGTCAAAATTTTTATTTGTAGGCTCTATAATATCTATTCTGATAAAAATGATAATTTTTCAATTATTTCAAAAATTCTTAAAATAAAAAAAAATTCAAAAATAACAATTAATAATGGTGGTTCTTCAATAAGAGATTTTATAAATATAAATGATGTTTCAAATATATATAAGAAATTAATAAATTACAAAGGTTCTGAAAATGATATTTTAAATATTGGAACAGGAAAAGGAGTCAGGTTATTGGATCTAATTGAAAACTTAAAAATTAAAAAAAATGTTAAAATTAAAAACAATAATTTTTCAGAGACAGATGTAGCAATATCAAATAACGAAAATCTATTTAGATATATTAAAAATTATAAATTTTTGAGTTTAGGAACTTTTTTTTCTAAAAAATTAAATAAGAGAATTATATTTACCGAAAATCCATATTTGAAAAATATTAATTACTCAAAAAAATATTCAAATGGTGTATTTATTTATGGAGCAGGTATAGCAGGTAAGCAAATTTACGAAATTTTGAAATCAAATAACGAGAATGTTCTAGCTTTTATTGATGATGATAAAAAAAAAATAGGAAAGAACTTGTTTGGGATTAGTATAATATCATATAGTGACATAGTAAATATTTCTAAAAAATCAAAAATACAAAAGATTTATTTATCAATACCTTCACTGGATAGAATTAAAATAAAAAAAATTGAAAATAAAATTAGAAAATTAAGCCATGAAGTTATTAAAATCCCTCAAAGAGATATTTTAAAAAACAAGCTGAAAGTAGATATAGAAGATATAAGTGATTTTGACATTCAAAAAATTTTAGGAAGAGAGGAAATTTTAATAAATTATAAAAGTAATACTTACTCTTATCTTAAAAATAAAAATATACTTATAACTGGAGGAGCAGGTTCTATCGGCTCAGAATTAGCAGCGCAATTATTAAATGTAAAACCCCGTAAAATTCATGTGATTGATAATTCAGAATATGTACTTTCTATTATACGGAGAAATTTAATTAATAAATTTAAGGGATATAATTTCAAATTGTTAGATATTAAAGATTTCAATTCTTTTAATAATTATGTGAAAAAAAATAAGATTGATTATATTTTTCACTCTGCAGCATTTAAACATGTAGATATACTAGAAGAAAATGTTGAACCAGCGATACAAAATAATATTTTTGGAACTCTTAATGTTTTAAAATCTGCAACTTATAATAAATCAAATATAACTATAATTTCAACTGATAAAGCAGTTGAGCCAATAAATGTTTTAGGATTTACAAAAAGAATTTCAGAAATTCTTTGTAATTTATTCTTAAATAAAGGAATCGATATTAAAATTGTTAGATTTGGAAATGTAATTGGAAGTAGAGGTTCGGCAATTCCTCTATTTATTAAACAACTTAATAATAAAGAACCCGTTACATTATCGTCTTATAATGCCAAAAGATATTTTATGACTATTAAGGAAGCATGCTATTTAGTAATAGAATGTACAAAAATAAAAAATAAAGAAAATTTATTCATACTTAATATGGGTAAAGAGATTAAAATATTAGATTTAATTAAAAATCTTGGAAATATTTATAAAAGTTTTTATCCCAACTTTAATTTTAAAATTATTAAATCTGGTCTAAAACATGGTGAAAAAATAAGGGAAAAGCTATTCGAGGGAAAAAAATTTAAAACTATCAATTCAAATATATTTGCTGTTAGAGAAAAATTTTATAATAAAAATGATATAGAAAATCTTTTGTCACAAATTAGTAATTGGAGTGAATATAATAATAAACAAAAATTAGTCTTGATGAAAAGATTTTTTCGAAAGTAAAATTTAATTTAATATTTTATCTTTTAAAAAATTATCTAAACACATTATATTCCATAAAAAAATTCTATTTTCACTTATGTTATTATTGTGTTCTTTAAGTTTACTTTCAATATATTTGCTTTTATATTTCATAAAATTTGATTTTAAATTAATATTTATATCTCCACTTTTAATCAGTTTTGATAAAGGAGTGCTTAATCCAATTTTTTTTCTATTCACAAAATTATAACCCAAAG
>MDTG01342667.1_pt1 | contig 10773 bp, 8 predicted proteins | sample 811421 | NCBI WGS metagenome assembly MDTG01 (sample SAMN05326645, study PRJNA326480) | marine metagenome | isolation source: seawater | place: Pacific Ocean: South East | collected 2011
ACCAACTGAGCTAAGGTACCTTTAGAGCGCGTCAAAGATAGATTCAATTTTGTTATTCCCAAAATTATTTTGTAAAAATGCTTTTGTAAATTTGATATCTTACAAATTGATATGAACTTAGTAATCGATATTGGAAACAACTATTTTAAACTTGCTGTTTTTCAAAAGAACAGAATTTTATTTAATACTTCAGAAAAAAATAGAATTATTGAAGGGAATATTTCAAATGTATTAGATCAATACACTGAAATCTCAAATTGTATTATTTCAAATGTATCAAGTCTCAGTGTTGATCATATACTTGAAAAAAGGAAAATTAATTTTTGTAAACTTACTACTTCGTTAAAGCTTCCTTTTAAATTGAATTATAACACGCCAGAGTCACTGGGTGATGATAGAATAGCTCTTGTTGCAGCTTCTCTTAAACTATATCCAAATTCAAATAATATTATTATTGATACGGGAACATGTATCACAATTGATTTTATAGATCAAAATAGTAATTATATGGGAGGTATGATATCTCCAGGAATTGAAATGAGATATAAATCTCTACATAATTATACTTCAAGACTACCAGATCTTGAAAAGTCAACTAATTTTCATTTCCCAGCAGATTCAACTTCAGGATCAATACATGCTGGCGTTGTAGGTGGAGTAACAAATGAAATTTTAGGATTTGTTAATCAAATAATTAGTAAATATAAAATCGTTAACATTATTTTAACCGGTGGCGATGCTAAATTTTTGTCAAAGACGTTAAAAATCCCCATATTTGCAGATCAAATTTTTATATTAGAAGGTCTAAATTCTATACTCAACTTAAACAAGAAATAATTGAAAAAAGTATTTTTAACACTAATTGCTGTTTTATTTTTAATATTACCAACTAATTCTCAGAATAGTACCTCGTCTCCTTATTCTTTTTATGGTATTGGTTCCCTTGACTTTAAAGGAACAACAGAAAACAGGGCAATGGGTAGAATTAGTGTTTACAATGACAGTATTCATATGAATTTTAAAAACCCAGCATCATATACAGGTAAAAATATGTTCTCTTTTAACAATGAAGGCAGATTGGTAAAATTCACTGTTGGCATTGGTCACACAGAAACTGATTTAAAAACCAACGAAAATGTTTCTGAAGCAACTAACACTAGTTTTGATTATCTTGGATTAAATATTCCGATGGGAAAATTTGGAATGGGCTTTGGTTTAATCCCACATTCGTCTGTAGGATACAAGTTACAATCCTCAAATCAGCAAGATCAATCACAATATAAATATTCAGGTAACGGAGGATTAAATAAAGCTTTTTTAGGTTTTGGATATCAATTAAATGATAATCTATCTTTTGGTTTTGACTCTAAATATAATTTTGGTAATATACAAAACACCGCACTAGAATTTTTATACGACGACGAGTCTGAACCTCTTGATTATCAAGCAAGAGAAGTTAACAGGTCAGATTTAAGTGGAGTTAATTTTAATTTTGGATTAATTTATAAGGGAAGTCTAAAGAATAATTTAAAATTACACGGTTCGTTTTCTTTTTCTCCTGAATATAATCTAAGTTCAAGAAATAGTAGGGTATTTGCTTCGGTTGTAATAAATCCAAATACGGATTTAGAATTTCCGGTAAACGAGATAGAAGTGGATTTGGAATCTGTTGGCTTAGAGAAAACAGATTTAACAATGCCATCAAGAACTAATTTTGGTTTAGGTTTGGGGAAATCAAAAAAATGGTTTGTAGGTGCTGAATATACTTTTTTAAGTAGTAGTGTTTTTTCAAATGATTTGATTAGTATTGAAAATAGTCAATTTGAAGATTCCTCTGTAATTTCGATTGGAGGGTTTTTTATTCCAGATTATGCTTCGTTTAGTAAATTTTGGAATAGGGTTGTCTATCGTGGTGGATTCTACTCTGAAAAAACTGGTTTGAATATTAATGGCCAATCTATAAATGAAATTGGCATGTCATTTGGTTTAGGTATTCCAGCAGGAGGCCTTTTTTCTAATGTAAATGCCACTGTTGAATTGGGTAAAAGAGGAACTACTAATGCTGATTTAGTTGAAGAAAATTTTATTAATTTTCAGATGAGTTTGTCCTTGAATGACAGATGGTTTGTTAAAAGAAAATATAATTAATTATGAAAAAATTATTTGGAATTTTAATAACATGTTTAATATCATTAAACACATTTTCACAGGCAACTGAGCAAGATATTAATGCACTATCTATATTTAGTGAGTACGTAAAAGCTAAAAATTATGATGCAGCATTTGAATCATGGATGGAACTTAGGTTAAGAAGCCCAAAGTTTAATAGTGCAATTTATGTTTACGGAGAAAGAATCTTAAAACATAAGATTAAGAATAGCTCTTCAGATGAAAAAATATTATTCATTCAAGATCTTCTAAATCTTTGGAAAGAAAAAAGAGAGCACTTTCCAAAAAAAACACCCTTGGGAGATATTTTAGCTAAATCTGCTCAATTAGAGTATGATTACATGAATGATTTAGGAATTTCTAATTCTGATGTATATTCTAGTTTTGAAAAAGCTTATGCTCAAGACGCTAGTTCGTTTAATAACCCAAAAAATTTATATACATATTTCCAGTTGGCTGTTAAGTTATATGATGAAAATCAAAAAACTGCTGCTGATCTTTTTACCAAATATGATGAGATTTCAGAAAAAATTGAGAATGAAATCAAAAATTACACTAATAAAGTAAATAAATTTATTAGTTCTGAAGATGAAGAAGTTGTGTTGTCCTCGAAGGACCAAAGACGTATTAAGTCATATAACAGTTTCTTAAAAGCATATGATCAAATTTCAAAAGGAATGGAAAAAACAATAGGTGATAGGGGTAATTGTGAAAATTTAATTCCTCTTTACCAAAACAGTTTTGATGAAAATTTAAGCGATACAAAATGGTTAGACAGAGCAATGAATAGATTATTCAATAAAGATTGTTCACAGTCCGACTTATTTGTAAAGATTGTGCAACAAAAAAATATTTTAGAGCCCAGTGCAACCACAGCTTATTACCTTGGAACAATTAAAGATAAAGAAGGTAGTGCATCTGAGGCATTAGAATATTACAATCAGGCTATAGATTTGGAAATGGACTCTTATGAAAAAGCTAAAATTCTTTTCAAAATTGCAACTAGTTTTAGAAAAAATGGTTTATTCTCTAAAGCAAGATCTTATTATATGCAGGCCTTAAGTTATAATCCTTCTATGGGAAGATCTTATTTGGCGATTGCAAAAATGTATTCTGACAGTGCAAAAAATTGTGGTGATAATAATTTTAGTCAAAGAGCAGTTTATTGGTTAGCTTCAAAAGAAGCTATGAAAGCTGCCAGGGTTGATGGAGCACTAAAAAAAGTTGCTATTAAAAGTTCTAATAATTACGAAGCTAAAGCACCTCAGAAATCTGAAATTTTTTCATCTGGAAGAGAGGGTGAGGTTATCAACATTTCTTGTTGGATTGGTAGATCTGTAAAAGTTCCTAATCTATAAAATTTGAAATATTATTACTTAATTTTTGCATTTATATTTATAGCATGTTCAAATGAAAAAAGCATTGTTTTAGACTTAAAAACAGCTGAAATACCTATATCTTCAGCTATTGAAATAAACTCCGTTCACACTGATTCTGGAATAGTCAGTAGTATTTTAAATAGTCCAAAAATGTTAAATTTTAGTAATGCTGCTTTTCCGTATTTTAAATTTCCTAACAATTTAGAATTGGTATTAATCGATAAGAATAATAATAAAACTAAAATTATAGCTGACTATGCAATATCATATTCAAATAGTGATCTGATTGATTTAAGAGGGAATGTAATTATTTCTACTCATCTAATGGATACACTTATTACAGATCAGTTATATTATGATAGAGCTAAGGAATGGTTATTTACTAACTATGATTTTAGATATGTATCATCTGATAAAGATATATTTGGAAGAGGCTTTGATTCTGACAAAACTTTTGAAAAAATAAAATTTTTAGAGGTTAACGGTTATGTATCTCTCGATGAGTAATTATTTAGGTATCATTAAAAAGAATTAATATAGTTTCTTTATCACTATCTTAAAATTATTTTTTTTAATTGATAATAAAATACTACTTTTGGCCACTACTTTTATCTAGTAAATATGGCAGTTTTAGGAAAAATAAGATCACTTGGTCCAGTAGCATTAATTAGTGTTATAGGGTTAGCTTTATTTGCATTTGTTTTTTCAACCGGTTCTGGTACCGTAACTGATGTTTTTAAGGCAGACGAGTTTAATCAAAGTCGTGTAGCTATTGTAAATGGAATTGAAATGGATCGTACAGATTTTATGAACAAAGTTGACAATATTGAGCAGCAGAACAGAGGGTCCAGATCTTCAATACAAGCAATGAATTCAGTATGGAACACAGAATTGAAAAAATTGGTATTACAATCTGAATTCGATAAGCTAGGTATAAATGTCGAAAGGGAAATGATGCGTGATTTTTTAAAGAGTAATTTATTGGCATTTGAAGATTTTCAAAATGAGAATGGTGAATTTGACGAGTCTAGACTAAATCAATTTATCTCAAATCTTAAAGAGATATCTCCTGAGGCTATTGATCTTCAAGGCTCTTTAGTAAATTATGATTCGTGGAATAATTTTGAAGAAAATATTGCAAGTATTGGGCTTGAAGAAATTTATTATAAATTAATTGACACAGGTTTGAATACAGCTTTATTTGAAGCTGAAGAAGACTACTATAATTCAAATGATGTTGTAGATTTTAGGTATGTAAAAATCCCTTTTAATTCTATTTCAGACTCTCTGATAAAGGTGAAAAAATCTGATGTTACAAATTATATTGAACAAAATAAAAATGATTTTTCTTCTGATCCTACAAGAGATTTGATTTTTGTTAAGTTTGATGAAAGCCCTTCTGCCAATGATGAATTGGATGCTAAACTATCTCTAAATTCTCTGATTGAAGATAAAATAGAATTTGACAATAGTTCTAATAACTCAATCACCTATTCGGGATTTAAAAATACCTCTAATAATGAAGAATTTATAAACACTAATTCTGCAATTAAATATTTTGATTCCTATGTTTTTAAATCCTCTCTTTCATCTTCTATTGCAGATGATATTTATAATTTAAAAAAAGGTGAATTATATGGTCCATACTCTGAAGATGGATTTGTTAAAGTCTCTAAATTAGTTGATTCTAAATTTCTTCCTGATTCCTCGAAAGTAAGACACATATTAATTCCTTATGTTGGGTCATTTAGAAGTGGTCCAGAAGTTGTAAAATCAAAAGAGGACGCAAAAATTACAGCCGATAGTATTGCTAGGATTGTTAAAAAGAACAGAAATAAATTTAAATCATTATTAAAACTATCGTCTGACGAGGTAAGTAACCAAAAAGACGGTGAAATTGAATTTGCCTACATAGATGGATTTGCACCTGAGTTTAGAGATTTTTCATTTGAAAATAAAATTGGTTCAATATCTGTTGTAGAAACTGGCTTTGGTTATCATATCATTGAAATTCTATCACAGGGAAAAAAACAAAAGGCTGTTAAAGTTGGTAATTTAGCTCTCAAAATTGAACCCTCTGAAAGAACAAGAGACAGTATATACAATGTTACTTCTAAATTTGAAATAGCCGTTAATGATGAAAACTTTAGGGATTATGCAAAAGAAAATGGTATAAGAATAAACCCTGTTAATAATGTTTCTGAATTAGACGAAAATATTCCAGTTCTTGGTCAACAACGTAGTATAGTTCGTTGGGCTTATGATGAAAACACTAAAACAGGCGATATTAAAAAGTTTAATCTTCAAGATGGTGGCTATGCAATAGCGATGCTAACCTCTATTAATATAGATGGAATGATGTCATATGATAAATCATCTTTAAAGGTTATGAGTAAAGTAAAAAATCAAAAAAAGGCTGATAAAATAATAAAGAACGTATATTCTTCCAACTTGGATGAAATTGCCACTGATAATAATACTGAAGTTCAAACAGCACTTTCGGTTAATCTTAGTAATCCAGTTATTTCGGGTATTGGTAATGAACCGTCTGTTGTTGGCTATGCCATGGGGATTAACAAGGAAACTACATCCTCTGCCATAAGGGGTAATACAGGTGTGTTTTTTATATATGTTACTGATAGAAGAAAAGCATCTAGCCTAGAAAATTATAAAAATATGTTAAATAGAATTAGTTCATTAAGGTCAAGTAATGTTAGAGCAAATTCATTTAATGCCCTTAAAGACAAGGCTGAAATAGAAGATTTTAGAAGCTTATTTTACTAGCTTAGATATAAAAGGTCTGATATAGAATATATTGTATTATACCCTTTTTCTTTAAAGTAACTTAGATCTTTTTGATCTCCGGTCGCCAATATAAAATCCCCTCCCCAAGAACCTAAACTTTTAATGACTCCATTATTATAATCCTTAAAATTTAATTTTTGAATTGGCTTAATATTAATAATTTTTGAAATTATTGATTCATGAGACTCTATTAATCTTTCAAACTCGGATAAGCTACTACAATTAATAATGTTATTTGTTAACTCATTAATTTTATTTACAGCAGAATTCTTATCAAATTTAATTTTTTTGTAATCTAAAATAGAGTTTTGAGTATTTTGCTTTTTCCCTCTGTATATTAAGAATATATTTTTTTTAAAAGTTGGATTAAATTTAATTTTCTCGATATTTATTGTCTTACCAATTTTATTAAAAACTATTGGGGTTTTTACATCACAACATGCAATATCATATCCGCTTCCATTAAACACAGTGAATAGTAATTTGTAGGGGTCAACCTTTGACCATTTGGCTAAATTATTGACTAAAGATGAGGATGATCCTAACCCCCATTCCCTTTTAAAATTTATTTTTGAAATAAATTTTTTCCCCAAAGAATCATTTATATCATTGGATAGATGAATATGATTAAAAAGACATACAATTTTTTCTGAGATATCATTCTTTACCCCTTTATAACATATTGATTTTTCTTTTCGAAAAAACTTTTCCTCATACCATACATTTTTATTTTCATCTAAGCTTATCCAATGAATAAAATTTGATTTTGTGTCTTCAATATATAATTCCTGAGTTAATTTTGATGGAAATGCTAAGGCTTTAGCTCCGTCCATAACAAGGTATTCTGCAGACAATAATATTTTTCCGTTACTTTCAAAATACATTTTATCTTATTTTTTTAATAAAATTCTCTACACTTGCGCTACTTACAGTATTTTCCTTAAAATATATTTGAGCTAATTTTTTTTCATTTTCATCAGCTTCATATTTATTCAGAAGATTTATTAAATGCATTTTCATATGTCCTTTTTGGATACCAGAAGTTACTAGAGATCTCAGGGCACCAAAATTTTGAGCAAGTCCCACTGAGGCAATTATTTTCATTAATTCTTTTGAACTAGGGTTTCCCAAAATCCCTAAAGCTAGCTTTACCAAAGGGTGTAAATTTGTTACTCCACCAACAGTTCCAATTGCTAATGGGAGCTTTAATTCAAAATGAAATATATCATTCTTAATAAAGGCATTGGAAAGACTTTTATATTTATTATTTCTTGAAGCATATGCATGAGCACCTGCTTCAATTGCTCTAAAGTCATTTCCAGTAGCTAAAGCTACCGCATCTATTCCGTTCATAATTCCTTTATTATGGGTAACAGCCCTATAAATATCTATGTCAGCAATTTTTATTGCTTGAATTATTTTTTGAGCAAAATTTGGAGTATTAGGTTCTAAAGAATTTAATTCATTTACATGGCACTTGACCTGGGTTTTAACAATGCAATTTGGAACATAATTAGATAAAATACTCATAAGAATTTCAATATCATCAAATTTTAACTCATCGTTATTAAATAATTTTATAGAATTTGTAAAAATTTTAGCAAATTCTTCTAAACAGGAATTTATAAAGTTTGCACCCATAGCATCCGCTGTTTTAAATGTTGCAAATATTTGATAATATCCCGGTAAATCTGATGATTTATCAATTAGCTTTATATCCATAATTCCACCACCACGTGAATTCATTTTTTTTGTAATTGATTGTGTATTTTTAAAGAAAGTAGGTTTTATAAAATCGAAATATTCTTGAATAAGCTTTTTCTTTCCGTGAAAAAATAAATGCACTTGACCAATTTTTTCATCTTCCAGAACTTCTGCTTTGAATCCGCCATGATTCATCCAGAATTTAGCAGCTTTACTAGCTGCTGCTACAACTGAACTTTCCTCAATTGTCATTGGCACAACATATATTTTTTTATTGATGAAAAAATTTGGTGCAATAGCGAATGGTAGATAGTAATTAGAGATGCTGTTTTCAGAAAATTCATCATGAAGTTTTTGTAATGAATCGTCAGAATTCCAATATTTTTTTAAAATATGAAGAGCTTTTACATCATTTTTAAAACAGGTCTTAACAAGCCAGTCAATCTTTCCTTTTTTAGATAATTTTGAAAAGCCTTTAATTTCTTGTGACATAATTTTATAAATACAAATCAAAGATAATATACTTACCTGAATTATGATTAATGTAATTTATTAATGATTAAATTAATTTTATATGATAAAATATAATATTTTAGTGTAATCTAAAAAATAAATTATGACTACCAATTCAATTAATAAAGAAAAGATAATATTTGGTCATCCTGCAGGTTTATATATTCTATTTTTTGTAGAGATGTGGGAAAGATTTTCATACTATGGAATGAGAGCTATATTGACATTATTTTTAGCGGCTCCGGTTATTATGGGTGATCCCCAATCTGGATATGGTTGGTCCAATGCTGAAACTCTTTCTTTTTACGGAACTTATACAATGTGTGTTTATTTAATGTCTATCCCCGGAGGTTGGATTGCAGACAAATTTATTGGTCAAAAACAAGCAGTTATGCTTGGGGGTTTACTACTTTGTTTAGGTCACGGAATCCTAGCTGTTAATGCCGAGTGGGCGTTTTTTTCAGGATTGATTCTTATAGTTGTTGGAGTTGGTTTTTTAAAGCCTAACATCTCCACTATGGTTGGTGGTTTATATAAAAAAGGCGATAATAAAAGAGATACTGGTTTTTATATTTTTTATATGGGTATAAATATTGGTGCTTTCCTCGGAGCATTGACTGTAGGTGCTGTTGCTGCTAAATACGGATGGCATTATGGTTTTGGATTGGCTGGTATCGGAATGGCCTTAGGTCAATTGGTATATTTTTATGGACTTAAATATTTAGAGGGTGTAGGAGAGTTTATTGGAAGTGAAAAGTCCCCTGATAAAGAATTAATGAATAAGCCTTTGACTAAAGTAGAGAAAGACAGAATGTTAGTGATGTTTTTATCTTTTTTAATTATCATTGTTTTTTGGGGCGCTTTTGAACAGGCGGGAGGTTTAATGAGCCTGTATACTGAACAAAAAACGGATAGAATGCTTTCTTTTTCAATACCGTTTATCGGAAATGAAGTTCCAGCTGCAATTTTTCAGTCTATTAATGCATTTTTCATCATTATATTTGCAACTGCTGTTGCATATTTTTGGAGTGATTGGGCAAAGAAAGGCAGAGAATCTTCATCCCTATTTAAAATGGCAGTTGGATTAATAATTATGGCATTTGGTTTCTTTTTTATGACAAAAGCTTCTACCGAAGTTATAATGGAAGGAGATGAAGTTATTCAAAAATCTGCTATGATTTGGCTTGTATTAGCATACTTGTTCCACACTATTGGTGAATTGTGCGCGTCTCCTGTTGCACTTTCATTTATTACAAAACTAGCACCAGTTAAATATGCCGCATTTATGATGGGTGCTTATTTTGCAGCAACTGGTATTGGAAATAAAGTTGCTGGATTTGTAGGTCAGCTTTCTGAAGGTGCAGGAGAATTTCAGGTTTTCACTGGAATTGCAATTTTCTGTACTTTATTTGGGATTTTAGTACTTTTTATACTAGAGCCACTTAAGAGATTAACCCATGGTGCTGAAGAAATGGATAGCTAATTATGAATAATACAGATCAATTTTTCAATAAAACTGTGATAGGCCATCCGGCTGTATTATTTGTTTTATTTTTTACTGAGATGTGGGAAAGATTTTCATATTATGGAATGAGAGCCATTTTGGTAATTTTTCTTACAGGAACAATACTTGGAGATAATCCTGGGTGGGGTTGGAGTTCATCATCTGCATTATCCTTACTTGGAACTTATGCTATGTTTGCATATTTAGCTCCACTTGTTGGAGGTTGGTTAGGAGATAAAAAAATTGGCTACAGAAAAGGTGTTGTCATTGGTGCTTTTTTAATGACACTTGGGCATGCTGCTATGGCTTTTGAAACCCCCATTTTTTTATATATAGGAATATCATTACTTGTAGTTGGGACAGGTTTTTTTAAGCCTAATATAACCTCCATAATTTCAAAAATTTATGAAGGTAGGGATGATAAAAAAGACGGAGCCTTTAATATATTTTATATGGGTGTTAATGCCGGTGCGTTTTTAGGAATTATGCTATGCGGATGGGTTGGCGAGAGAGTAGGGTGGTCCTTTGGTTTTGGTTTAGCAGGAATATTTATGCTTCTTGGAATGATACAATTTTATTATGCACAACAATTATTTGGTAAAATTGGGGATATTCCAAAAAAATCTGATGAAAAATTAACTGTTAAACAAGATACAAATGAGAAGCTTAACCCCTTTTTAACAGTAGACTATTTCTTAA
>MDTG01001624.1_pt1 | contig 10772 bp, 11 predicted proteins | sample 811421 | NCBI WGS metagenome assembly MDTG01 (sample SAMN05326645, study PRJNA326480) | marine metagenome | isolation source: seawater | place: Pacific Ocean: South East | collected 2011
GCAATTAAAAATGTAGGTTTTGAAGCAATATCAAATGTAATTAAGGAAAGATTAGAGCACGGTGAATTTAAAAATATTATTGATTTTATTAACCGAGTTAATCCTAAGGATATAAATAAATTACAATTGGAAGGACTAGTACAAGCGGGTGCGTTTGATAATTTGAATAACAATAGACAAGCTTTGTTTAATTCAATACCAAATATAATTTTAAAGTCTAAAAATATTTATGATAACAAATCTGCAAATCAAATAGACCTTTTTGGAAATCAGGAAAACGAAGAGGTAAATTTTATCGATAAAAGTGAAGAATGGAATTCTGATGTTAAATTAAATAAAGAATTTGAAACTTTGGGTTTTTATATTTCAGATCATCCATTAAACCAATATAAATCTATTTTTAATCAATATAATATTACTAGTTTTGATGATTTTGAAAATAGAAATGATATTTTAAGTTCAAATGTTGCATGTACAGTTCTTAAAGTTCAAGAAAAAAAAACTCAAAAAGGTAACTCATATGCAATTATAAAATTTTCTGATTTATCTAATGTATTTGAATTATTTATTTTCTCAGATATTTTTGAATCCAATAGAAATTTATTAATTGAAGGAAATTCTCTAATGTTAACTTTATCAAAAAATTTTGCAGATGAAGACAAGATGCAGAAAAGAATTAATGTAAAAAAAATGATTTCTTTAAAGGATGTAATTAATAAACCTTTTAAAAATATAACTTTTAAATTTAATGATATAGAGGATGTAAATATTTTGAAAAATCTTTCCTCAAAAGAGGGAGAAACAGATGTAAAAATTTTAATAACAAAAGATAAAGAAACTGTTATTTTTAAGCTAAAAGATAAAAGAAAAGTTAATAATAAAGTTCTAAATTCGCTTAATTTATTAGAAAATGTTGTCCATGAGTAAAAAAAGGTTGTTTTTTATAAAATAAATTGTATCTATTCCAAAATTAACACGCACACAATTAGTGGTTTTATACCTCCGGTCCCTTGTGGCAATAATTGTGGTGGCTTAACCGGGAATAAATATGAAAATACCTAAAATATCAATTGAACAACTATTAGAAGCTGGAGTTCATCTTGGTCATAAGACTTTGAGATGGAACCCAAAAATGAAAAAATACATATTTGGAAAAAGAGATTCAATACATATAATTGATTTAACGCAAACTCTTGAGTTAACAAATACAGCATTAGAAAAAGTTCACAATACTATTTCTTCTGGTGGTAAAGTATTATTTATATCAACAAAAAAACAAGCCTCAGAAGCAGTTGCACAACTTGCAAAAGAAACTGACCAATATTTTGTAAATTATAGATGGTTAGGAGGTATGTTGACAAATTGGGGAACTATCTCAAATTCAATTAAAAAATTAAATAAGATTAACTCAGATCTTTCTACTGAGAATAGAGGTTTTACAAAAAAAGAATTATTAAAAATGAGTGGACAGAGAGATAAACTGCAAAGATCTTTAGGTGGAATTATGGAAATGAAAAAAATTCCTGATTTAGTTTTTATAATAGATACAAATTACGAGTCTCTTGCAATTAAAGAATCTATAAAATTAGGTATTCCTATAATTGCAATTTTAGACACAAACTCTAATCCAGATGGAATAGATTACCCAATACCTGGTAATGATGATGCGAGAAGATCAATAGATTTATATTGTAGTTTAATGAAAGAAACAATCGAGGACGCAAAAAAAAATATTAAGTCTGAAGTTACAGATACAAAACTGCCAGAAAAAAAAAACGATGTTAAAAAAGAACCAGACCAAAAAAATAAGGACAAAAAACTTAATTAAATAAAAAATGAGTGATATAGAAAAAGTAAAACAATTAAGACAATCGACGGGAGCAGGATTTAAAGATTGTAATTCAGCTTTAAAAGAAGCTAATGGTGACCTTGAAAAAGCATCTGAAATATTAAGAATAAAAGGAATAGCAAAAGCTTCAAAAAAAATGACAAGGGAAGCAAAAGAAGGTGTAATAGTCATAAGTGGAGATGCAAAAAAGACATCTTTGATTGAAGTTAATTGTGAAACAGACTTTGTTGCAAAAAACGAAAATTTTATTGATTTTGTAAAAGAACTAAGTGATATAAATAATCAATCTTCATCAGATTTAGATATATTAAAATCATCTAAAATGACTGATGGAAATACAGTTGACGAAAAATTAGTTTCTTTGATAGCAAAAATTGGGGAAAAAATAACTATTGGAAAAGCTTTAACTATAAATAATTCCAATTCACAAAACTTCATATATCAACACTCAGTTATTAAAGACAACGTTTCAAAACTAGGAGTAATTGTTTCTTTAGAGTCCAATGAAAATAATGAAAAAATAAATACTTTTGGAAAACAATTGTCAATGCATATTGCTGCATCAAATCCTTTAGCTTTAAAATCAGATGAAATAAAAAATGAGATAATCAAAAAAGAACAAGAACTTATAGCTGAGGAATTAAAAAACTCTGGAAAACCAGTTGAAATCGCAAAAAAAATCAGTGAAGGCAAAATTAATAAATTTAAAGAGGAAAATAGTTTAATGACTCAGAGCTGGGTTATGGAACCTAAAAAGAAAGTCACAGATGTGTTATCAGAAATAAATATACCTGATTTAAAAATTAAAGAATTTGTTAGAATAAAAATTGGTGAGTAATGTTTAAAGACAAAACATATCAGGAGAAAATGTTAAAAACTTTAGAAATTTTTTCTAAAGACCTTAATTCATTAAGAACAGGAAGAGCTAACTCAAGTATGTTAGATTTAATCAAAGTTGATGTATATGGCCAAAAAATGCCAATAAATCAACTAGGTACAATTACAACCCCAGAGCCAAGATCAATTAACATTCAAGTATGGGATTTAAACAATGTTGCTCTTGTAGACTCTGCAATAAAAAAATCTGAGTTAGGTTTAAATCCTCAAATCGATGGACAGTTAATTAGATTACCAATACCAGACCTAAGTGAGGAAAGAAGAGTTGAATTAAAAAAAATTGTAAAATCAACGGGTGAAAAATGCAAAGTTTCAATAAGAAATATAAGAAGAGAAGCAAATGATGAGTTAAAAAAATTATTAAAAACAAAAGACATTACTGAGGATGACGAAAAAAAATATGAAAAAATTATACAAGAATATACAGACAAGAATATAATACTAATTGATGAAAAAGTTACATCAAAAGAAAAAGAAATAATGAAGATATGAATCCTCCCAAACATGTAGCCATAATAATGGATGGCAATGGCAGATGGGGAATAAAAAAAAAAAATTCAAGAAATTATGGTCATAAAAAAGGATTAGAAGCAGTAGAAAAAATAATTGAAGCAGCAATTGAAAACAAAATAAAATTTCTTACTTTATTTGTTTTCTCAACAGAAAATTGGAAAAGACCTTTAAATGAAGTTAATTATTTATTTAAACTTTTGAGTAATTATATTGATAAAAAAATAAATAATTTATTAAAAAATAATATAAAAATAAAGGTAATTGGAAATATAAATCCTTTTCCTAAAAAATTAAAAATAAAAATTAACAAAGTTGAAAAATTAACAAGTTTAAATACTGCCATACAAATAAATATGGCCTTAAATTATGGTTCAAGGCAAGAATTAATTAACACAATTAAAAAATTAAAAAAAAAAAATATATTAATTAATGAAAAAAATATTGAAAAAAACTTGTATACGAAAGGAATACCTGATCCAGAGATATTAATTAGAACAGGCAATACAAATAGAATAAGCAATTTTTTAATTTGGCAAAGCATATACTCAGAAATTTTTTTTGAAAAAAAAATGTGGCCAGAATTTACTAAACAGGACTTTAAAGAAATTATTAAAAAATTCAAAAAAATTAATCGTAATTTTGGTGGTTTAGGTGACTAATCTTATTAAAAGAATATCTACCTCCATATGTCTTTTAGTTATTTTTTTTTTATCAATTTATAATAATTTTTTATTTTTATTATTAATAATTTTTTGCACATATCAGATTTTTTATGAGTTTTATAACTTATTATGTAAAATCTTTACTCATAAAAATAAAGCATATATCTTTTTTTTCTGCTTTCTAGTTTTAATATTTTTAACTTATCTGTTTTGTTTTATATGGTTTAATTTTATATCTGATAACTATTTTGACAGAATCTTTTTATTTTTACTAATTTCAATATCTATATCGACCGATATTGGTGGGTTCGTTTTTGGAAAAATAATGAAAGGAAAAAAAATTACAAAAATTAGTCCAAATAAGACCTATTCAGGAATGTTTGGATCTTATATTACATCAGTGACGGTAGTTCTAATTTTTTTTAAAAATTATATAGATATACAAAATTTGTTATATATAGCATTTTTTGCTTCCTCTATTTCACAATTGGGAGATTTATTTATTTCTTATCTAAAAAGAAAAGCAAAGTTAAAAGACACTGGTAAAATTCTACCTGGACACGGAGGTATTTTAGATCGTTTTGATGGATTAATTTTTGTTTTAACAATAGGATCTTTATCAAAGATTATTTTATGACAAATCAAGTAATAATTTTAGGTTCAACCGGATCAATAGGAAGCTCCGCACTGGAAATTATCAAAAAAGAGAGAAATTACAAAGTTTTAATAATTTCAGCAAATAAAAATATTAATAAATTATTTAAACAGGCATTAAAGTTTAAAGTTAAACATGCAATAATTGAAGATAGGTTTCAATATAATAAATTTAAAAATTTATTTTATAAAAATAAAATTAATTTATACTTAGGATTTAATAAAAGCATAAATAATATACTTAAAAAAAAAATATCTTATTGTATAAATTCAATTGCTGGTATCGATGGTCTTGAACCAACATTAAAAGTAATTCCTCATACAAGAAAAATTTTAATCGCAAATAAAGAATCTATAATAAGTGGATGGCATATTATAAAAAAACAATTAGATAAATATAATACTGACTTTATACCAATAGACTCTGAACATTTTTCTATATGGAAGTTAATAAGAAATGAAAATAAAAAAAATATTGATAAGATCTTTTTAACTGCTTCAGGTGGCCCATTTTTAAATAAAGCAAAAAAACAAATTTCAAATATTAAACCTAAGTTCGCATTAAAACATCCTAATTGGAGAATGGGTAAAAAAATATCTATTGATTCAGCAACAATGATGAACAAAATCTTTGAATTAATTGAGGCAAAAAAAATATTTGAATTAAATAAAAATGATTTATCTATTATTATTCATCCTTTGTCTTTTATTCATGCCATTGTTTTTTTCAAAGGAAACATTATCAAGATTTTAGCTCATGATACTAATATGAAAATTCCAATTTCTAATGCTTTAGATATACATAATAAAACTTTAAACACTAAAATTTATAATCAAATATATAAATTAAATAGTTTAAGATTTGAAAAACCGAAAAAGAATCAATTTCCAATATTATCAATTATAGACTTAATACCGGAAAAAAATTCTTATTTTGAAACAATTCTTATTACATTAAATGATTGTTTGGTTCATAAATATTTAAAAAATGAAATAAATTATGTTTCTTTACAATTAAATTTGTTGAGATTAATCAAAAGTCCTTTTTTCATTAAATATTATAAATTAAAACCAAAAAATATTTATGATATAAAAAAGATGATTAAAATTACAAACAATTATGTAAAAAGCAAAATTATTTATTATGAAAAGTAAAACTTATTTTTTAAGAAAAATTTTATTTTTAATTTTTTGTCAATTAATTTTAATTCAAAATTCATTTTCAGAGATTATTAAAGATTTTAATATTCAAGGTAATGACCGTGTAGCAGATGAAACTGTTATAATGTTTTCAACTTTAAAAATTGGAGACAACTTAAATAAGGATGTTTTAAATGAAGCTTTAAAAAAACTTTATTACACAGACTATTTTAAAATAGTCAAAATTTCTCAAACAAACCAAGTTGTCAATATTGATGTAGTTGAAAATCCAATAATACAATCTGTTTTAATAGATGGGATTCAAGAAAATAGTTTAAATAAGAGAATTTCAGACGTTACATCTAAAATTGAAAAATACCCTTTTGTTGAGAATAAAATAAATGAACAGGTAATTTTATTGAAAAATATATTAAGATCCTACGGATATTATTTTGTTAAATTGGAAACATCTATTAGTTTAAATAATAATAATACTGTTGATCTAAAATATAATTTTGATTTAGGAGAAATAGCTAAAATTAAAAAAATAAAATTTATTGGAGATAAAATCTATAGTGATACAATTTTAAGAAACATAATATTATCTGAAGAAACGAAATTTTGGAAATTTATAACTAGAAATAAATTTTTAGATTCAAACCGAATAAATGCAGATGTTAATAGATTAAATAGTTTTTATAAAAATAGGGGTTTTTATGATTCTAAAATTAAATCAACAACAGCAGTTATAACAAATGAAAATCAATTTGAAATAATATTTAATATTAATGCTGGAAAAAAATTTTATTTTGATAAAATTAAGTTTGCTGATATTGAAAAATTTCAATCACAAGATCAAAAAGTTTTTAATAAGAAATTTAAAAAATTAGAAGGAGATAATTATTCAAAAAAAAAATTAAATAAACTTATAGATTATATTAATGATTTTACTTTAAAAAATGATTTTGTTTTTTTAAATGCTAACTATAAAGAAGTTATTAAAGACGATAACAAAATTGATATTATTATTAATCTAGAAGACCTCGACAAAGTATTTGTAGATAGAATAAATATTTTTGGAAACTTCATAACAGATGAAAAAGTCATAAGGAATTCACTAATAGTAGATGAGGGTGATGCATTTAATGAAATTTTATTTGAAAGATCAATTTCAAATATAAAAGCTTTGAATATTTTTAAAGAGGTGAATTATAAATTATCAGAAATTGATAATACTAATAAAGCCATTGATATAACTGTTGAAGAAAGACCTACGGGTGAAATATTTGCTGGTGCTGGCACAGGTACAACTGGTTCAAATATTACAGGAGGTGTGAAAGAGAATAATTACCTTGGACTAGGAATTAAATTAGATACAAATTTAACTCTTACAGAGGATTCCATAAAAGGTAAATTTTCTGTAATAAATCCAAATTATAATAATACTGATAAATCAGTTAAAACCGTAATTGAAAGCTCATCAGACGATTTTTTTACTTTGAGTGGCTATAAAACAAGCAAAACAGGAGTTAAAATTGGTACAGAATTTGAGCAGATGAATGATCTTTTTGTTAATATTGAAATGTCGAATTATTATGAAGATTTAAAAACATCATCTACAGCTAATAGTATCGTAAAGAAACAAGAAGGATCTTATTATGAAAATCTTCTGACTTACTCTGTAAGATACAATAGTTTAGATCAAAATTTTCAACCATCTAATGGATATATTAATTATTTCGAACAAACACTGCCACTAATTTCAGATGATCGTTCTTTGGAAAATAAATTTACAAATGCTAGTTATCATTCTATTACAGACAATATTATTGTTTCTGCTCAATTATATTTAAATACAATTAATTCTTTAGAGAATGATGTTAGAGTATCAAAAAGACTATTTATTCCTCCTAGACGTTTACGAGGTTTTGAAAGTGGTAAAATAGGACCAAAAGACGGTAATCAATATATAGGTGGAAATTATGCTGCTGCTTTAAATATAAACTCGACTATTCCTAATATTTTTTTTGAAAATGAAGATGTAGATTTTAATTTATTTATGGATGCTGCCAATATTTGGGAAGTTGATTACAATAGTTCATTAGACTCTAATAAAATAAGATCTTCTGTTGGTATTGCTATTAACTGGTTTAGTGTCATAGGACCTTTATCTTTTTCTTATGCTGTACCATTAAGTGAAGCTAGTACTGATAAAACTGAAAATTTTAGATTTCAAATTGGAACTTCATTTTAATGAAAAAATTATTATTTGCATTTATATTTTTCTTTTACCAATCTTATGCTTATTCAAATAATATAGTCTATTTAGATGTACAGTACATTATAGATAATTCTAAAATTGGAATATTTTATAAAAAAAAGGTAAAAATAATTCAAGATAAAAACAATTTAGAATTAAAAAAAAAAGAAAACAAAATCAAAGAAAAAGAAACAGAAATTAATAATCAAAAAAATATTTTAAATAAAGATGAAATAGAAAAGAAAGTTAAAGAGCTTAATGATTTGATTAAAACTTATCAAACTAAAAGAAAAGAGTTAAATAAAAAAATCATCGATAAAAAAAAAAATTATACCTCAAAAATCCTTAATCTCTTAAATCCTTTGTTGACTAGTTATGTTGATAATAATGGCATTATTTTAGTAGTTGAGAAAAAAAATATTTTGGTTGGAATTAAATCTTTAGATATAACAACGAATATATTAAATATTTTAGATGAAGAAACGGAAAAAAAAAATCTTTTAAATGAAAACTAAAAATTTATTTTTTAAAAAAGTAAAAAATATAAATTTATCAAAGATATACAGTGTTTTAGGACTAAAAAGAAATTTTAAAAATGATGTAAAAATTGTTGATATTTCTGACTTAAATAATGCTGACCATAATTATATATCTTTCTTCAACAGTATTAAATATTTAGATTTATTAAAAAAATCTAAAGTAAATTTTATTATAACGGATATCAAACATTTAAATTTAATTAAAGATTATTGTAATCCAATAATTGTAAAAAATGTTTTTAAATCAGTATCTATGGTTACTGAAATTTTTTATCCAGATTCTCTTAATGATGCTGTTGATTTTTCAGTATCTAAAGCTCATAAAAAAAATTATGATAGAGTAAAGTTTGGTAATAATGTCTTACTTGGTAAAAATGTTAAAATTGGAAAAAAATCAGTAATTGGTCATAATACTATAATTGAATCTAATGTTAGTATCGGAGATAACTGTACAATTGGTAATAATGTGCTAATAAAAAATACTATTATTGGTAACAATGTAAGAATTTTGGACGGTAGCATTATAGGGAAAAAAGGTTTTGGGTTTTTGCCTGACAAAAATTTAAATATTAGGTATCCTCATATAGGGATGGTAATAATTAAAAATAACGTTGAAATAGGTTGTAATAATACTATTGATAGAGGTTCTTTGTCTAACACAGTAATAGGAAGTAATACTTTTATTGATAATCAAGTTCATATAGCTCATAATGTTAAAATTGGTAATAACTGTATAATTACTGGACAAGTTGGATTTGCTGGTAGTTCAGTTATTGGTGATAATGTATCTATAGGTGGACAAGCTGGTGTTTCAGGTCACTTAAAAATTGGCAACAATGTGCAAATTGGCGGAGGTAGTGGCGTCATCAAAAATATACCAGACAATAGTAAGGTGATGGGGTATCCTGCCAAAAATATAAGAAGTTTTTTAAAAGAAAATAAATAAATGTCAGAAAGTTTAAATAAAAAACAAATTGAGGATTTGCTCCCACATAGAGAGCCAATGCTACTTATAGATGAGTTAATTAACATAAAAAAACTTAAGTCAGCAACAGCAGTTGTAAATGTTCGTAAAGATAGTTTTTTTGTGCAAGGACATTTTCCAGGTGAACCTGTTATGCCAGGTGTTCTTATTGTTGAAGCATTTGGTCAAGCAGCAGCAGCATTGACAGCTGCTGGTATTGATAAAAAGACATATCAAAACAAATTAGTATTTTTAATGACAATTGATAAGGCCAGATTTCGAAATCCTGTAATACCAGATTGTAAATTAGAGTTAAATATTGAAGCAATCAGATCCCATGGAAGAGTATGGAAATATAAAGGGGAGGCTGTGGTAGATGGTAAAAAAATGGCAGATGCTCAGTGGGCTGCAACAATAGTAGATAGAAAGAAATAATTAGTAGTAATTCTTGATAAGTAATTAAACGATAATTTGTTATCAATTAATTGTGATACATTCTACTTCTATTATTGATAGTAAATCTAAAATTTCAAAAGATGTAGAAATAGGACCATATTGTATAATTGGTCCTGACGTTGAGATAGGCTCAAATACAAAATTGCACTCACATGTAAGTATTAAAGGTCATACAAAAATTGGAAAAAATAACGAAATTTTCCCTTTCGTCTCAATCGGAACTTCGCCACAAGATTTGAAATATAAAGGTGAAAAGAACTCTATAATTATTGGTGATAATAACAAGCTAAGGGAATATGTGAATATTAATCCAGGTACATCTCAAGGAGGTACAATTACTAAAATAGGAAATGATAATTTATTGATGGTTTATTGTCACGTAGCACATGATTGTAATCTTGGAGACAAAATAGTTTTAGCAAATAATGTTCAAGTTGGAGGTCATGTCACTATAGAAGATAGTGCAATAATTGGAGGTAGTTGCGCCATTCATCAATTCTCAAGAATAGGTCATTTGTCAATGGTTGGCGGAATGACAGGTGTTTTAAGTGATGTAATTCCGTTTGGTCTGTCATTAGGAAATAGAAATAATTTAGTCGGACTTAATCTAATTGGATTAAGAAGAGCAAAAATCTCAAATGAAGATATTAAAATACTACAAAATTTCTATGATGTAGTTTTTTGTAATCAAAATTTTAGATCAAATGCAGAAAATTTAGAATCACATATGAAAAAAAATAAATATGTTAAAATAATTATTGATTTTATAAATTCTGACAAAAAAAGACCAATATCCCTTCCTGAAAATATTAAATGATCGGATTATTTTTTGGGGAAA
>MDTG01010257.1_pt1 | contig 10772 bp, 10 predicted proteins | sample 811421 | NCBI WGS metagenome assembly MDTG01 (sample SAMN05326645, study PRJNA326480) | marine metagenome | isolation source: seawater | place: Pacific Ocean: South East | collected 2011
ATAGTTATAAAAAATATTTTAAAAAATTTAAATCTGATTTTTTTTTAAGAATTGACTCCGACAATCAAGATAATCCAAATGATTTAAAAAAAATATTTAAAATATTTGATCTCAATAATGATATAATTTTGACATTTAGGCAAAAAAGAAAACATAATTCTTTATTAATCTTTCAAGGTAAAATTTATACTTTTTTTTGCAATTTTTTAACTAGAAAAAAATTAAAAACATTTACCTCCAGTATGGTTTTATATAAATCAAAATTTTTAAATTTTGATAAGTTAAAACTCAATGATCATAGATATTTACCTTTATTAGCGATACTTAATGGGGCAAAAAAAATAAGTATAATAGATGTAAAACATAATAAAAGAGTTTATGGAAATTCAAAATATAAAGTTATAAATAAAATAATTTTTGGGCCATTTGAATTTTTATTTTTTATTTTGAGATTTTATTTAGGATTTATAAAAGGATAATTTTAAGATGTGTGGAATTTGTGGATTTTATGACATTAATGGCAAATCTGATTTGAATTCTAATATTAATTCATTGAGATTAATGAATAATAAATTAAGTCACAGAGGCCCAGATGCTGAAGGATATTATCATAAAGAAAATATTTTTTTAGGTCATAAAAGATTATCGATTATAGATTTAGACAAAAGAAGTAATCAACCTTTTTTAAGTAGTGATAAAAAAAAGATATTAGTTTTCAATGGTGAAATTTATAACTTTTTAGAAATTAAAAAAGAATTAAATAAAAAAGACGTAAATTTTGAAACTACAGGTGATACTGAGGTGTTGATTAAATCTTATGAACAATGGGGTTTCGAAATGCTAAAAAAAATTGATGGCATGTTCTCTTTTGCAATTATAGATTTAGAAAAAAAAATTTTTTTTTGTGGAAGGGATCACTTTGGACAAAAACCCTTTTTTTATTATTTAAAAGATGATTTATTTGCTTTTTCATCTGAATTAACTTCATTAATACAACATCCAAAAATTTCAAGAAAAGCTAATGTAAATAATATTTTGAATTATTTTCATTATGATAGTTTTGTAGGAGATCAAACACCCTTAAATTTTGTTTATAAATTAGAACCCTCTGAATATTTAATTTTTAATTATGATAAAAATTCTTTAATCAAAAAAAAATATTGGGAAATAAAATATGGAAATGAAAAAATTAAAGAAGATTTTTCAGAAAATTTTTTTGAAATTTTTTCAAATTCTATAAAAAAACATTTAATATCTGATGTACCTGTAGCATTGTATTTAAGTGGAGGTTTAGACTCTACGTCTATTGCAACTGTTGCAAAAAGACAATTACAGGTAAGTAATTTAAAAGCATTTAATTTAAAATTTGGAAATAAGTCTTTTGATGAGGATCATTATACTAATTTAGTTGCCAAAGAATTAAATCTTGATTTGGAAACTTTCCAGATTTCAGAAGATAATATTAAAACCTCTTCATTTAATCTTATTGAAAGTTTAGATGAACCTCTTTCAGATCCAGGTTATCTAGCTATTGGAATGATCTCAAAATTTGTCAAAGGAAGTAACTATAAAGTAGTTATTTCTGGTGATGGTGGAGACGAGTTATTCGGTGGCTATGAACCATTTTTAAAATATAAATATTTTAAGATAATTAACAACTCAAGATTTTTTTTAAATTTTTTTAAATTTATTGAAAAAATAAATTTTAATGAAAGTTTTGACTACATGGGGCTAAGTTATAAATTTAGAGTATTTATGAGAGGTTTTAAAGGGCCGAATGCAAATGATTTATACAACGCCAGATGGTTATCAAGTTACTTAAATTCAGAAATAAGACAGTTAATAAATTATCCAGTTTTGGGAATATCTCAAATTGATGAAAGTGATACAAGCCAATATTTAACAGAATTATTAAATAATTATAAAAATGATATTGAAAAATTATTTATTCAATATCAAAGAAATTATCTTCCCAATTTGATTTGTAGTCATACAGATAAAGCCAATATGAGATTTTCTATAGAGGCAAGAAGCCCATTTTTGAACAAAGAATTATTCAATTATGTTAATAGTTTTAATAGATCTGAGCTTTTATCGAAACTAAAATCAAAGAAACCTCTTAGAGATTTTATAATAAAAAATAATATGCCCTCAATCGCAAAAGCAAAGAAAAAAGGTTTTACAGTGCCAATAGCTTTATGGATTAATCAATATTTAAAAGATGAAATAAAAACTTTGTTGAGTAATGAATTTAAAAAATTATATAAATTTATAAATTTTGATTATTTTGAGAATATTTTAAATGATCATTTTACTTTTAAAAAGAATAATTATAAAAAAATTTGGTCTTTATATGTTTTATTGAAATGGATGAAAAAAAATGAGATTTTATATTAATTAAATGCAAATTTTAAAAATCATAAAAAAAGCCTTAGAAATACCTTTTATTTTTAATTTGTTTGAAAAAATAATGGGAGCAAAAACGCCCAGAGAGAAATTTATTAAAAATTTTGTAAAACCTGAAATAGGAGAAAAAATTTTAGATATGGGATGTGGAACTGGAGAACTAATAGATTTTTTTCCAAATGAAATAGATTATTTGGGAATTGACAATAATTCGGATTATATAAATTTTGCAAAAAAAAAATATGGAGATCGTGGGAATTTTATTTGCACAAGTGTTGGAAATGAAATTGAGACTATTAAAGATGATCATTTTGATATTGTTATGTCAGCTGGTGTTTTACATCATTTGAATGATGATGACTCAATTAAGCTTCTTAAAAAATCTATTAAAGCATTAAAAGTTGGTGGACGTTTTATTTCATTCGATCCTGTTTTTGTCCATAATCAAAAATTTATTTCAAATTTTTTGATAAAAAATGACAGAGGAAATTTTGTTAGAAATATTGATGGATATGAGTATTTATTAAAAAAGGTTTTCCAAAATATTGAAATAATTCATAAGAATGATCTTCATCATTATCCATATGATATTTTAATTATGAAAGCTATTAAATGAAAAAAATAGAAATATCTATTGTATTTTTTTTTTCATTCTTTTTTTTGAGTTTAGGTGCTAATTGGGGCTTACCTAATAATGAGCGAATAGATCTTCTATTTGATAATAAAAAGGATCATTCAGAAAATATATCATCTTTAGCAAATACCTATAAAAAACAAAAAAATTTGACTGATAACAAAATTTATATTGATGATTACGAAAATTACAAAAAAAACCTAGATTATCAAACTGCTATAAAAATGGGTCTTGCGAGATATTTAATTGTGCCATATGCCGGAGATGATGCATTTACACTTAAAGCTCTTAAAAATTTAAATCCTTCTAAATTTGATTTTGACCCTGATTATTATTTTTATGGTGGTGGATTCGTTTATACTTGTGCAGCAGTTCTCTTCATAGCACATAAACTAAACTTAATTGAATTAGTTAATAAAGTAGAATTTTATTTAGAAAAACCAAATGAAATAGGAAAAATTTATTTATTACTAAGATATTTAGTAATTTTTTTTACATCACTTGGAGTATTATTATTATTTATTGTATCAAGAGAAATAGGAGGCATATTTTTTTCATACTTGTCCTCTTTTTTACTACTTATTAATCCAGAAACTATAGCATCTTCTCATGCAATTGAGCCTCATTCTTTTGTTTTACCATTTTTTTTATTAGCAATATTTTTTTCACTTAAATTTTTAAAACAAAAAAAAGATTTAAATTTAATATTATTTGGTCTTTTTTCAGGAATTGCAATTGGTACCCAAATTACTTCTATTTATCTGGTTTTTATATTTTTTTATATCCAATATAAAAATTTTACTAATCACTTAAGCTATAGAGAAATTTTAAGTGAATTTATTAAATATTTTCTAAGTTTATTAATCGTTTTTTTTATAATAAATCCATATTTCATAATAAATTATAATTCTGTAATTGAAAATTTTTTTATTGGTATCAACAATTTAGATGTAAATGATCAGAGTAAAAATTTTAATAAATTTTGGGCACCATATCAAATATCATTTTTTTTATTATTGTTATTTTTGATTTCATTTATTTATTCTTATTTATTTTTAAAAGACGAAAAAATAAGATTAATTTTATCTTTAATCATTCCATCTATTTTAATCTATTTTTTATTTGGGCAGATTATGCAATATGTTTACAGTTCTTTAGCTATATTTTCTCTATTATCTGGCCTTATGGTTATTAATATTTTTAAAAAATTTACAAAAATAAAAAAATTAATATTTATTTCTGTCTTTTTTTGCCTCTTTTTTATTTCTACAATAAATAGGAGTTTTTTTTATTACGCAAATTATATTTACGATAATAAACTTTTAGCGAGTAATTGGGTAAATAGAAATATTGAAAAAGAAAAAGTAGTTGGTATTAAATTTCCACCTACTAATTGGGATACAATTCCATTCAGATTTAAAAATTATAAAATTCAAGATTATCGAAATAAAAATTCAGATTATTTAATTCTATTGAATTTTGATCAAGAAAATATTGAAGGTTATAAAAAATTAAAAAGTTTTCCTCCAAAAATATTGTTTGGATATAAACCAAAACTAAAAGGAGAATTACAGGCAATATATGCTAAAGACATCGACATTTATGAAAAAAAATGAGTCTTTAGAAATAACTTATGAACATTATAGAAAAAATAAAATTTAAATTTTGGGATTTATCTAACAAGTCAAAATTAATCAAAGCATTATTTAATTTAATTGCAATAGTTTATTCTTATTACTCATTTTACCGTTATAAGAAAAAGGTAAGAAGCTTTGATTATGATAAAAGATATTCAGTTAAAAATATAAAAGATTGCCAGTTTTTAATATTTAAAGATATAGATACGGATAAATCAAAATTAATTGGTGTAATCCATGTATTAAATCATATTGGAGTTCCATTTAAAATGTTGTCAAAAAATGAACTTAAAAAAAAACAATATGAATTATTAAAGTTTAAAGTAATAATTTTTTTTGATTTATTTGATGATATTAAAAATATAAATCATAAAATGAATAAGTTAGTTTTTTTAAACAAATCTTATTTTGGAAAGAATAAAAACGTAACGAAAATTAGCATTTGCCCATCTCAAGTTTTACCACATGAGATAGGTCTTTTATCTGAATTTACTGCCGAATTTATCAAAAGTTTATTAGATACAAAATTTCCAATAATAACAAATTTTTTTAAATCAGATATTGGCTTTCTTATAGATGATGTAAAAAATGATTTTGATTATAAATTATTATTAAAATTTAAATGGAGATTATTATTAAGTATATTTGTAAACGATTTTTTCAAAAAGGAAAAAATTAAAAAATTTAGGAAAAAAATTTATAAAGAAGAAATTATTGATATTTCACCTCATTCCTTTTCAGAGACAGATTTTTTATATTATGATTTTTCAAAAGGACAAAACTTAAATAGAAAGGAATTTTTAAAACTTTGGAATAAAGTAAAAGAAAAATTCAAAAAAAGCTCATTTAAATTAAGTACAATAATATCCTCACATTTTCACTTGATGTCATTAAGTTGTGTTTCTATCTTATTAAAAGATGGAGTGAAATGTTATTTGTGTGATATTGAACCTGGAAAAAAAGAAATTTCATATAATAAAAATTTTTTACCATATGGAGACTCTTCACTATCTACAGGAAATTTGAACTCACGAAGCCTTTTCCAAATTTACAGTGGTAGTCCATCACAATGTTCAAAAATGAAAAATTCATTTTATGATTTTTTAGAGGGTGATTTTTCAAAAAAAGAATTAATTGATAGATTAAGATATAATCTAGATATAATGATATACTCAGGGTTTCCTATTTATTTGAGGACTCATGAATATAATTTAATTAAAAGATCAAATGAATTAAAAGATATTCTTAAATTTTTAGATTCTTATTTACAAAATCAGAAATTTCTAATTAAGAAAGAAAAATTAAGTGAAATTTCAGAAAAATTGATTAAAAAACAAACAAATTTTATAAAAAAAATAAATATTAAGAAAAAGAAAATAAATGTTATTTGTAAAAAAAATAAAAATACAATAAATATTTTTTATAAAAATAGAATAATAGATTATAAAAATTTTAAAAAAATAAAAAACAATTATGAAATTATATAAAAAAAATTTTAAAGAAAGTAAAAAATATTGGATTAAGACACCTGAGTATTTTTCTAATTACTATAATACACTCAATCCTCTAAAGCTTCCAATTAAAGCTTTTTTATTTCACAGAGAAAAAAAGATAGAAAAAATTTTAAAAAAGTTAAAAAAAAGAAAAAAATCAATAGCTGCTGACATAGGATGTGGCTCTGGAGAATATACATATAAATTATCTTTATTTTTTAGAAAAGTTGAGGGTTATGACATTTCAAAAAAAATGATTAACATTGCAAAAAAAAAATACAATTCAGACAACATAAATTATTATATTAAATCAATTGAGCAAATGAGTAAAAAAAAGAAATATGATTATGTTTTAGCTGTAGGTTTACTTGACTATTTAAGAAACTTTGATTTTACTTTATTTAAAATGAAAAAGCTTTTAAAAAAAAAAGGAGAAATTATTTTTACTTGCCCAAAAAGTCCAAGTTTGTTTTCTTTTATAAGAAATAATTCATTAAGAAACATCTTATTTCAAGCTCCAGAAATAGTTGAAAGTGTTAATAAAGAAGAATTAATTAAATATTGTGAAAACAATAGATTAAAAATATTAAATATTGATAGTTTATGGACTACAATGTGGATTGTTCATGCAAAAGTTATTTAGAACAAATAGCTGTCCAACTATACTTGTGCCTGTGTCTTATGTTGAGAATTTTAAAACCTCCACTTTTTAAAGTTTGTTGTAATTCACTTTTTTTGAAATATTTTGAAAATGATGGATTTAGTTGATCAAAAATAATATAATTTCTTTTATTAAATTCGCATTTATCAAAAATTTCTATAAAATATTCTTTTAGAGGTAAATTAAATATTTTAGATAAAGGTCCATAAATATAAGTTAAACAAGTAAACAAATTTGAAATTATATTCAATATAGGATCTGGAAAATAACAAAAAATTTTCCTTAAATTATCAAAAATAAAAACATAAACTTCATTATTTTCATAACCATAAACCCATATAATAAATTTTCCATCTTTTTTCAGACTTCTGTGAATCTTTTTAAGTACTAAATTATATTCTGGAATATGATGGATTACTCCTAATGAAAATACATAGTCAAACTTATTTTTAAATTTCATATTTTGGCCAGGTATATTAAAAAATTTAATTTTCTTTTTGTTTTATATTTTTTTTTGCTACTTTTATTGCTTTCGAAGGCTCAATGGCAAAAATTTGTTTTGGGTTAAAAGTCTCTAAATTACTTAATATTCTACCTGACCCTACTCCAACTTCACAAATTATTTTATTTTTAATTTTTTTAAGTTAAATGGCTTAACTGTATCAATTATCATCTTCCTTGAGCTCCAAAATCCACCAAGCTTATGGTGTTTTGTAAATTGATTTCCAAAATCTTTAATTGATGATTTTCTATTTTTTGACATGATTTAAATTTAAAATTTCATTTTTATAAATTTTAAGTGTATATGGTATTCATGGGAACTAAAAAAGCATTAATTTTCGGTGTCACTGGTCAAGATGGAGCATATCTATCAAGATTTTTATTAAAAAAAAATTATATAGTTCATGGTGTTAAAAGAAGAAGTTCATCTTTTAATACCGAAAGAGTTGATGAGTTGTATGAAAATTTTCATGAAAGGGTAAGAAATAAAAAATTTTACTTACATTATGGTGATGTAACAGACTCGCTTTCAGTGAATAATATAATTTCTCAAATAAGACCAAATGAAATTTATAATTTGGCTGCTCAATCTCATGTTGCAGTATCTTTTGAATTACCTGAATATACATCTAACGCTGATGCATTGGGTACTTTAAGAATTTTAGAGGCAATCATTAAATTAAAGTTGAAAACAAAATTTTATCAAGCTGGAACATCTGAAATGTTTGGGAAAATTCAAAGTAAAGTTCAAAATGAAAAAACTCCATTTTATCCTAAAAGTCCTTATGGGACAGCAAAACTTTATTCATATTGGATAACAAAGAATTATAGAGAAGCATATGGAATTTTTGCTTCTAATGGAATTTTATTTAATCACGAAAGTCCTCTTAGAGGTGAAACTTTTGTTACAAAAAAATGTATCCAAGCTTTATGTAAAATAAAAAAAACTGGGATAGGAAAATTAACTCTAGGAAATCTTTATGCTAAGAGAGACTGGGGTCATGCTAAAGATTATGTTGAGGGAATGTGGAAAATATTAAATTATAAAAAACCTGATGATTTTATTCTAGCTACTAATCAACAATACTCAGTAAAAGAATTTATAAATTTTACCTGTAAAGAGTTAGGTTTAAATATTTATTGGAGAGGAAAAGGAATGTCAGAAAAAGCATTTCTTAAAAAAAATAAAAAATGTATAATTGATTGTAATAAGAAGTATCTAAGACCTAATGAGGTAAATAGTCTTAAGGGAGATTATTCAAAAGCAAAAAGACTTTTAAATTGGAAACCAAAATATAACTTAAAAGATTTGATTAAAGAGATGATAGACTACGAAATGGAGAAAGATAAATTTTAATTTTAAAATTTTAGTTTTTAGTTTCTAGTATGAATAAAAAAATAAAGAATTCTAGAATTTTTTTAGCTGGCCACACTGGAATGGTTGGATCATCAATTTTAAGAGTTTTAAAAAAGAAAAAATATAGAAAAATTTTTACAATTTCTAGCTCAAAACTTAATTTAGTTGATCAAAAAAATACCTTTAGATATATTAAAAAAATTAAGCCTGACATCGTTATAATAGCTGCAGCAAAAGTCGGAGGCATTATTGCTAACGTAAGCCAAAAAGCTAATTTTATTTACGAAAATATGATGATCCAAAATAATCTTATTCATGCTTCTTATAAGGTTGGTGTAAAAAAGCTTATTTTTTTAGGGTCTAGTTGCATTTATCCAAAATATTCTAAACAACCAATTAAAGAAAAATATTTATTAACATCCAGCTTGGAAGAGACCAATGATGCTTATGCAATTGCTAAAATTTCAGGGATAAAAATGTGTGAAAGTTATAATAATCAATATGGACTTAATTATTTATGCTTGATGCCACCAAACCTTTATGGACCATCAGATAACTATAATAGTAAAAATTCACATTTTTATCCTGCACTTATAAAGAAAATATATAACTCTAAAAGAAAAAATAAAAAAGAGATTGTTTTGTGGGGGAATGGAAAAGCAAGAAGAGAACTAATGTTTGTTGATGACTTAGCTGAAGCATGTGAGTTTTTTTTAAGAAAAAAAAGTAAACATTTTTTAATTAATGTTGGGACAGGTAAAGATAAGACTATAAAAGAATATTGTGAATTTTTATTCAAACAATTTAAATGTAGATTGAAAATAAAATTTGATAAGTCAAAGCCTAATGGAACACCAAAAAAATTATTAGATATAAGTATCGCCAAATCTTATGGATGGCGAGCTAAATTTGGTTTAAAGCAAGGCTTTAAGATTACTTTAAAAGATTTTATCGATAAAAAAAAATATTTAACAAAATAAAATTATGAGAAATATAATTGTAGTCACTGGAGGGTGTGGGTTTGTAGGAACCAATTTAATTGAGCTTCTTATAAAAAAAACAAAATTTAAGATTATCAGTATAGATAATTATTCATCAGGAACAAAAAAAACCATATTAAAGATAATAGAATAAAATATTTAAACTGCCATACAAAAAATATATCTAAAGTATTAGATATTCATAAAAAAAAAATCAATTCTATTTTCCATTTTGGAGAGTTTTCAAGAATTTATCAAAGTTTTATTCATATGAATAAGTGTATACAATCAAACTCTATAGGAACGAATGCAGTATTTGATTTTTGTTTAAAAAATAAAATTAAACTTATTTACTCTGCTACCTCAGCATCTTTGGGAAATAGAGGAAAGGATAAAAACTTGTCTCCATATGCATTTACAAAAGCTAAAAATCTTGAATTATTAGAAAACTTAAAGAAATGGTTCAAGTTTAAATATGAAGTAATCTTTTTTTATAATGTTTATGGTCCAAGACAAATTTCTAGAGGACACATGGCGACTGTTATAGGTATTTTTGAAGATTGTTTTATATCAAATAAAGCACTTCCAATCGTGAGACCGGGAACACAAACTAGGAGATTTACACATATTAAAGATACAGTTGAAATTTGTTATAAAGCTTGGCAACTTAATAAAAATCGCTATTACAGTATTTCAAATAAAAAAAGTTATTCAATAATTAAAGCCGCAAAATTATTCAGACATAAAATTGTTTTTTTACCTGCTAGAAAAGGCGAACGTTACGCATCTGCTTTATCTACAATGAGCTTCTCAAATAAAGTTCACAAAAACTTTGGTAAAATAAGTTTAAAAAATTATATTGAAGAATTTCTTAAAAAACATCAAAAAAAAAGGTAAATTAAGCTCATAAAAGATAGTTTACTTTATATTTATTTTAAGTATAACTTTCACGCCGGTGACTATTGCGAAGGGGCTATACCCGATCCCATTCCGAACTCGGATGTCAAGCCCTTCTGCGCCGATGGTACTTTGTCTTAAGGCATGGAAGAGTAGGACGTTGCCGGCATCGCAAATTTTAAACTATGAAAATAAAAAGTTCTTTA
>MDTG01242886.1_pt1 | contig 10772 bp, 10 predicted proteins | sample 811421 | NCBI WGS metagenome assembly MDTG01 (sample SAMN05326645, study PRJNA326480) | marine metagenome | isolation source: seawater | place: Pacific Ocean: South East | collected 2011
ATTTCAGGGCTTGACGCGCTCGTAGCTCAGCTGGATAGAGTACCTGGCTACGAACCAGGCGGTCAGAGGTTCGAATCCTCTCGAGCGCGCCAATCTTTTCACCTTGCCACCCTTTCCGACTTTCTATTCTAACTGAATCGGCATACTCTTATGTAAAACGGAGGGGCTATGCGTCACGTGTTAAAAATACTCGCGGCAATTACGCTATCAAGCAGTATTGGCAACGCTCAGGCCGATCAAACAAAACCTGAACTCAATGCGCTGTTTGATGTTCTCAGGACATCGACAGACCCCGTTGACATTTCAGCGGCACAAAGTGAAATTTGGATTCATTGGTACGAATTACCGGCAGATTCAACCGCGCTACAAATGATCTTTGATAATGGAATGCGAGCGCTGCATTTTGGCCAACCACAGATCGCAGTCACGCATTTTAGTCGCGTCATCGAGAGCGCTCCTCACTTCGCAGAGGCATGGAACCGTCGCGCAACTACATTTTTTATGTTGGGGGATTTCGAGGCATCGTTAGCTGATATTCAACAAACATTAGCGCTTGAGCCGCGACATTTTGGCGCACTCAGCGGCCTCTCAATGATCTTCGAAAATGCAAAACAGTTCGATCGTGCAATACAAGCAGAAATGCTTTTGTCGGATCTCATGCCCAATAATGAATTAATCCAAGCACGTATCAACCAATTAAGACAAAAAGCCCTCAATTCGAGGATCTAACTCAGTACTTCCCGCTGACAAACTCGAGCACAACGAGAGGTGACGCCAAGCTGACGACGACAATGATCACTAACAACAACCAATCTAAAAACCGAGACATCGCAAACTTAGATTAGCAATTTAAACCCAGATTGACAAAAATCAAGCTCTCAATGAACACAAATCAGAGCACCCCACTGGCTCCATAACAAACTCTAAGTCATGACAGGCGCCCGTCGACGGGGTATTGTCACTAAATGTGATCTGGAGCTCACTGTGCTAACCATTACCAATCTCGATCTCAGTTACCCTGGCCATGAACCACTTGCAACCGTATCTTGGCAAGTCAATCGCGGCGATCAGGTTGCGCTACTCGGGCGTTCAGGAACAGGAAAATCGACGCTATTGGCGGCCATCGTTCAGGGCTCAGTCGCTGTAACTAAAGGCAGTGAACGCATTGCTTATCTATCTCAACAGCCCGCGCTTCTGCCATGGGCGACGGCCATCGAGAACGTACTTCTCGGTTTTAAGTTACGCGGAGATACTCAGTCACCGGAAGCTACCGAACAAGCGTTTAATCTTCTCGACCAGGTCGAGCTCGGCACCCATGCTCATCGTCAAGTCTCGTTACTCAGCGGAGGCCAAAAAGCCCGCGTCGCTCTTGCACGCGTATTACTCGAACAAGCAGATTTAGTATTACTAGATGAGCCATTTGCGAGTCTCGATCGCTCGACACGTATCCAAGTGGCTGCTCTCTGTCAGAAACTATTTGCCAGAAAAACAGTCATCCTAGTAACCCATGACCCTCGAGATGCTCAAGATTGGTTGGATACTGCAATGGTTTTAACAACAGAGTCGATCAAAGGACCCTACCGGTTAAATGACTTTGCAAGTGATCGCGCATTGATACATGCGCTGGATGGCGACCTTTGAACCGGCTGCTTTTCGCGACCTTTCCATTCCTCCTGTTAGTCGGGCTGTGGTGGCTTGTGGTCATCGCCCTGGAAGTGCCCCATTTCATCTTACCCTCGCCAGAGCGAGTCGCCCGAGTGCTAGTTGAGCGCCTGCCTCTGATCAGTGGTCACGCATTCACAACTGCGTCGGAAATCGTTTGTGGTCTCACGCTGGGTACTGTGCTCGGTTTTGGAGTCGCATGCCTCATCGGCGACTCCAAAAAACTCACACAGATCACGATGCCTGCCCTAATCATCAGTCAAGCGCTACCAGTTTTTGCAATTGCACCGATTTTGATGCTCTGGCTTGGCTACGGTTTCGCATCAAAACTCGCCATGACAACCCTTATCGTTTTTTTCCCTGTAACTGCCAGTACGCTTGCGGGCTTTCGCGCGATGTCGAGGTCATGGGAACTGACATTTCAAACATTGCGCCCGAAACGCTCGCAACTATTTTGGTTTGTTCGGTTGCCCCTCGCGATCCCCTATGCACTCTCAGGAGTTCGAGTGGCAGCATCAGTTGCGCCAATCGGCGCGGTTGTGGGTGAGTGGGTTGGCTCGTCGAGCGGACTCGGATATTTGATGTTGCACGCAAATGGACGAGGACAAACCGATTTGATGTTTGCTGCGCTGATCGTGTTGTGTGCGGAGGCTTTGTTGATCTGGAGTCTGGTGAACCGGCTCGCCAACCGATTCGACCAAAACTCTCATTTTGCTGAGTAATCGCAGTATTACGGTAATGAACCGTCGATTCCTTCAACATAGAAGTCCATACCAAGCAGCGTTCCATCGTCAGCAGTCTCGCCAGCTTTTAACCAAGGTGACCCATCTTGCTTGTTGATTGGTCCCGTGAATGCATGAATTCGCCCTTCGGTAATCGCTTTGTGCGCTTCCTCAGCCATTGATTTGACGTCATCTGGAACTGCCTTGCCATAGGGTGCGAGTGCAACCATACCCGTATCGAATCCACCCCAAGTGTCAGTTGAAGACCATGATCCATTGATCGCCTCGTCCACACGACGCACGTAGTAAGGTGCCCAATCATCAATGATTGCAGTTAACTGCGCGTTGGGCCCGTAAGCCGCTTGGTCAGAAGCTTGTCCAAAGGCGAAGATGCCACGCTCCTCAGCGATCTTCATCGGAGCCGCTGAGTCAGTGTGTTGCATCAGGATATCAGCACCCTGATCAATTAACGCTTTCGCTGCATCCGCTTCTTTACCGGGATCGAACCAAGTCGACACCCAGATCACCTTAAATTGCACCTCAGGGTTAACGCTTTTTGCTGCCAAATACGCGGCATTAATACCTCGAACGACCTCTGGGATTGGGAATGATGCAATGTAACCAATCGTATTTGACTTAGTCATCTTACCCGCTATGAGCCCGAGGACATGACGGCCCTCATAAAAACGCGAAGAGTAAGTCGCCACATTGTCTGAACGCTTGTACCCAGTGGCATGCTCAAATTTCACATTGGGGAATTGTTTCGCCACTTTGATTGTCGGATTCATGTAACCAAATGAGGTTGTGAAGATCATACTCACACCGTCCGCCGCCATCTGAGCGATTACCCGCTCCGCGTCTGGACCCTCGGAGACACTTTCGACGAATACCGTCTCGACCTTGTCGCCGTGTTCGTTCTCTACTGCCAAGCGCCCACGATCATGCTCATAAGTCCATCCAGCATCTGCTACTGGGCCAACATAGACAAACCCAACTTTTGTTTTGTCTGCGACAACCACTTTCTCCTTCTTTTCGGCTGGCTCAAATGAAACAACCGCAACAACGATTGCAACAAGCGCTAACAGCCCTAAAACTACACCTGATTTGTTCATAGATACCTCGAATATAGGTTATTTACTCTCTCGAAAAATAGACCCCAACGCTCCTGGGGGTTTATGCGTAAGATCATTGCGCCCCGCGATAATCACTAACACACCAATCGTGACAACATAGGGTAGCATTGATAACCACTGAGAGGCTATCGAAACTCCAAGCGCCTGGCCATGGAGTTGGATTATTGAGACACTTCCGAACAGATACGCTCCCGCGATGACTCGGAATGGACGCCATGATGCAAAAACGACCAATGCGAGAGCAATCCAACCACGTCCCGCTGTCATCCCTTCGACGAATAAAGGAGTCTGAACGAGGGTTAGATACGAACCGCCGATTCCAGCCAGTGCACCACCACAAATGATCGCTAAAAAGCGAACCCCTCTGACTGAAAAACCCAGCGCGTGCGCTGATGTGTGATTTTCACCAACTGCACGCAAAATGAGCCCGGCACGCGATTTTGTTAAAAACCACCAAATCATAAGGGCCGTAAAGATCGATAGATATACCAACGGGTCGTGCGAAAACAGCGCGCGACCGACCACCGGTATTTGGCTTAAAAACGGTATGTCCCAAGCGGCCACTTGCGGCGCTGCCTGACCAACATATTGCGATCCTGCTAATGCGGCAAGACCAAGCCCGAAAAGCGTCAACGCTAAACCGGTCGCAACTGGATTCGCATAGAGCCTCAACACCAACAAAGCGAAGATCGAAGCAAGCATTGCACCAGCGAGCGCTGCCGCAAAGATGGACACTAACAGCGGAGAGCCTGCAACAGCGGTCGCGAATCCAGCTAACGCACCGACGATCATCAGGCCCTCAATCCCCAAATTCAAGACTCCCGCTCGTTCTTGGATTAAAGCACCAAGCCCTGCGAAGACCAGTGGTGTAGACGCAACCAAAATGGAGTGAATAATTGATGAGAGTAATCCGTAATCCATCACGCGACCCGTCCAAAACGAATTCGATAATTCACGAGTAAAGAGGCACCCAATAAAAAGAACAGAAGCAATCCCTGAAAGACCTGTGTACTGGCTGCGGGTATTCCTAAAGAGAGTTGAGCAGCCTCGCCGGCCAAATAAGACAATGCCACGAGGAGCCCGGCCGGGATCACCGCGAGTGGATGGAGACGCGCAAGGAAGGCAACGATAATTGCGGTGAATCCGTACGATGGGGAAATATTCGGCACCAGTTGCCCGATATTTCCAGTGACTTCAACAACGCCAGCAAATCCACTCATGCCGCCGCCAATTAATAAAGCCATCCACACCGTACGATCACGATTGTAGCCGGCAAACCTAGCCGCTGTTGCTGAAAGGCCAGTGACACGCATTTCGAATCCAAGGTGCCAGCGTTTCACAACCCAAGTGCCCAAGACTGCAAAAATCAGAGCGAACACAAATCCTAAGTGGCCACGGCCTGCTGAGAAAAGCTTAGGCAGGGTAGCAGCATCATGAAAAAGACGGCTTTCGGGAAAATTAAAACCCGTCGGATCACGCAAGGGTCCGTGGACCATGACACTGAGCAAGAGAATCGCAACATAAGTCAGCATCAGTGAGACCAAGATCTCATTGGCGTTAAACCTAACCTTGAGCAATGCTGGAATAGCCCCCCATGCAAGACCACCGAAGGTTCCACCCAGCAGAATCAGGGGCATCAACCAGAATCCATCGATATTCCAAAAAGCCAAAGCGACAGCACCCCCGCACAATCCGCCCATGACCAATTGGCCCTCAGCGCCAATATTCCAGACCCCTGCTCGGAATCCCAACGCAAGTGCGACGCCGATCGTAATCAGCGGCGTTGCCTTTGCGAGTAATTCACTCACGCCATACACCGAGTTCAGTGGGCGAACAAAAATACGCTGCAAACTCGAGATCGGATCCAGTCCGAGCGATGCGAGTAACAGAGATACTGTTGCAGCGGTCAGCGATAACGCGATAGATACCGCAATCCACTCGTGATACCAACGGATGACTGCTCGCGGCTCGATCATGATCACGAGTCAATCTCCTGACCAAGCATCAGTGCCCCTAAAAGCTCCGGAGTCATCTCTTCCGTCGAGAAGGTGCGGCTCAGCTTGCCATGACAAATTACACAAATGCGATCTGTAACTGACAGCAATTCATCAATGTCTTGGCTGATGAGGATGATAGAGGCACCCTGATCGGCCAGCTTCAGCAGCATCTGGTGAACAAACAGCTGTGCTTTCGCATCCACACCCCAAGTGGGGTTTGAAACGATAAAAACGTTGGGGTTCCCGAGTATCTCCCGACCAATTAAAAACTTTTGTAGGTTTCCACCCGAAAGGCTCGATGCCTTTGCATTGACAGACGGTGTTCGCACGTCAAATGTTGTAACCACTTCTTCGGCAAATGCCTTCGCGGATGTGCCACTGATAAGATGACTATTTTTTAAAATTCCTCGCGTATGTCGCGCGGTGAGAATCACATTTTCCCATAAGGTCAATTCAGGAATCGCCGCGTGATCCAATCGGTTTTCCGGCGCGCCTAATAGCCCTCTATGTCGACGCTGCTCTACGTCCAAATGTGCAATGGGTGAATCGTTAAGGACTATACTGTCAGCAATTGGTAACGTCAGCTCCCCCGTTAGCACATCGAACAAGATGTCCTGACCATTCCCTGACACCCCAGAAATACCGAGAATCGATCCTGGTGCCACTGAAAGATATACGTCCGTTAACACAACATTCCGTGTTGACTCCGGATAGACATCACCCACCCGGACAGTAAAACGTGCTTTTTTAGTCTGAGCGTCAATAGCTTGTGTGCGCTTCATCTCATTCAACCGCTCACCAATCATCTTCTCACCGAGAGAACGGGTGCTCTCTTGGCGCGGATCTACGACATCAACCACTTGACCGGCTCGCATCAAAGTCGCACGGTCGCAGAGCGCTCGAACCTCATCGAGCTTGTGCGAAATGTAGATAATTGAACGACCCTCGTCGGACAAGCGATCCAATGTTGTAAACAATTGTTCCGTCTCTTGCGGCGTGAGGACTGAAGTTGGCTCATCAAGAATCAATAATCGAGGGTCTTGCATGAGTACTCGGATGATCTCGACTCGCTGTCGTTCACCCGCGCCCAAATCATGAATGCGCCGATCGAGCTCAACGTGCAACCGATACCGCTCACAAACCTCCAAGATCTCGGTGGCCAGTACCTTATCCGGAAACCGTCCCTCGAGACCTAACGCGATGTTTTCCAGCACAGTTAGTGCGTCAAATACGGCAAAATGCTGGAACACCATGCCCACACCGGCCAACTTCGCATCACTCGGGTTATTTGGGGAATATGAACTCGCCAAAAGTTCCATCGACCCTGCGTCAGGCTTCAGGATCCCATAGATCATCTTGACAAGCGTTGATTTTCCAGCACCATTCTCACCAAGGAGCGCATGAATTTCGCCTGCATCAATCGACAGAGTCACGTCGCAATTCGCAGCAAAATCTCCAAAAAACTTACTCAGCCCGCGCACACCAAGGCATTGCTTCGATGACGCTGATAAACGCTCTGCGATGGCGACCGATTCAGTCAAATTAACAACCCGCTGTAAAATCAGTCGAAAGAATACATCATTCTTTTGGCCAAACCCACGGCTTAACTTGCGTTTGACTGGAAGAAGAAATACTCAGAGCTGATGTGTTCGTGCAAGGTGACCAGCCCTTGCTGAATCCAGTCCATGTTTTGTGTGAGGAGATCAGGTGTCAGCCGCTCAAAATCAAGCTCCTCGAGGCCTAAAACAATACCCTGGATCAAGTCAGGTGAAACACGCTGATGAGGGAGATCTCCTAACAACTGCGCAGCCCTGCCTAAAGCTGATGCCATTGACTGTGGAAACTTCGTATCTCGCAATACAAAATCCAGTACATCACTTCCACGCATTCGATTCCGAGCGCTATGCCGATAAAGTTCGACACCTCCGAGTGCCGACAACAAATTTTGCCATCCGATCGCTTCATAGCTGGTCCATCGAGTAGATGCGCCGGGTACCATTTGCGTCACCCGTGGGTCAACCAAGCGAGATACCATATCCGCATGCTCTAGGCGGTCTCCAAGGCGCAAAAAAAGCCAACCCAAATCTCGCGCCTGGCTTGCCATCAGACAGCCATGCCAGAGCCGACAGCTCGAAATCACTTGCTTCAGCAGCCGAATGCGTGATGATCGATCAAAACTTGCAAACGATTGACGCTCAATCAACCCGTGTAGTTCGTTTAATGCAACCCAGGAATCTTTTGGAATTAAATCTCGTGTGACGCGCGCATTCTCTCTAGCAGCAGCAATCGATGCGCGAATTGATCCTGAATGCTCTAACCCAAGCACCAGTTGTTCCATGACTTCTGCTTCAGAAATTCCGGAATCCGAGTCACCCGTTCCAAAGACCTGCATTAGAGATTCCCAGTCGTAAGGAACCCCATCAGGCAAATCCAAGATCGTGTCAGATGCTGCGATCGCCAAACGTGCGGTTGCCTCTGCTCGTTCAACATAACGAGACAGCCAATACAGATGTTCAGCAACTCGCGCCAGCATCAATCGTGCGCCTCATCTGCAACAACCCAAAAATCTTTTGATCCACCACCCTGTGAGGAGTTCACAACCAACGACCCTTCCTGTAATGCCACGCGACAGAGCCCACCAGTCGAACACCATTGCTCAGAACTTTGCAGAACAAAAGGGCGCAAATCGACATGTCGAGGCGCTAAATCCCCATCATTGGTGACTGTTAAAGTCGTGGAGATAGAAAGAGTCGGTTGGGCCACCCATACCCGAGGATTTTCCAAAATCTCAGCGCGACGAGTCACTAGCGCCTCATCCGTCGCATGCGGACCAACCATGATTCCGTAGCCACCAGACGCATCAGCTGGCTTCACAACAAGTTCATCCAAATGATCAAGCACATAGGCCCGCTGCTCAGGATTTGAACAGAGATATGTTGGAACATTATCAAGTAGTGGCTCTTCGTTAAGGTAATATCGAATGATCTCTGGAACATACGCATACAAAACTTTATCGTCAGCGACGCCGCTTCCTGGAGCATTGGCAATCGATACCTTCCCGGCTCTCCAAGCGCGAATCAAACCAGGGATACCAAGTACAGAGTCTGGATTTAATACATCCGGATCTAAGAACGTGTCATCGATTCGCCGGTAAATGACATCGACTCGACTGACTCCCTCGACCGCCTTCATGTACACGCAATTATCGGAATCAACAAACAGATCGGAACCTTGAACGAGCTCCGCGCCAATCTGCTGGGCCAGATAACTATGCTCAAAATATGCCGAATTATAGATTCCAGGTGTCAATACAACGATCACAGGGTGATCGACGGGTCTCGGCGACAACGCGTTCAGCATATCGAGGAGATCCGATGCATATTGACTAACTGGAAGAATCTGATGGTGCCTGAAAAGCTCTGGATAGATCTGCTTCATCACGGACCGATTCTCAAGCATGTAAGACACACCACTCGGCACCCGTAGATTATCTTCTAGAACGAAAAGTTGTCCCGAATGGTCTCTGACTAAATCCGATCCGCAAATATGGGCCCATGTATCAAAAAGCGGCCGTATGCCAGATGCCAATCCAATAAAATGAGGACTCGCCGTCACCAATTCTGCGGGGACAACTCCATCGTGAATGATGGCCTGCTCGTTGTAGATATCGTTCAAGAACAGATTGAGTGCCTTCAATCTTTGCTTCAGGCCTGCTTCTGTATGATTCCACTCCGACGCTCGCATGACACGAGGAACCAGATCGAGTGGCCATGAGCGATCGATATTCATGCTATCGGAATACACCAGAAACGAGATGCCCTGACTTTTGATCGCTGCCTCAAGGGCTGCTCGTTTATCCGACAGCACTTGAGGCGAGAGCTCTTTTAAAAAGTTAAGTAAACTATCTGCCCCGGGACGCGCTTGCCCATCAGCTTTGATAAGCTCATCGAAAAATTGTCCGGCCGCAATTTCTGGGGTGACTTGGATCACGATCCATTTGTCCAAATATTGAATCTAGGTGTAGTGTCCGGCTTCACCATTAACGACGCAAGAGAAAGAGAATCTATGTTAGCAATTTTATCGCCAGCCAAATCACTCAACACGGATTTGACCGCGGGACGCTCGAGGATCACTTCGCCTCAATTCCTCAAACAAGCATCAGAGCTTGCTGAGATGATGCGTGGCTTCAGTCCTTCTGATCTCGCTGTGTTAATGAAACTATCCGATAAGCTCTCAGCCCTCAATGCCGCACGATTCGAGGAATGGAGCGTTGATCATCAGTCTAACGATCTTCTGCCGGCAGTCTACGCATTCAGTGGCGATGTCTACCAGGGACTCGACGTCCAAACGCTGGAAGCTGATGCGCTTGACCGGCTGTCTGAGCGTGTTCGAATCCTATCTGGCCTGTACGGGATATTGAGACCCTTCGATGCGATGCGGCCGTATCGTCTTGAAATGGGTACAAGACTCAAAGGGCAGCCAGTGTCATCACTTCCGGATTTCTGGAGAATCCGAGTGACTGAAAGCCTTAATGAATTATTAGAGGGAAAACCTCTGGTGAATCTAGCAAGTAACGAGTATTCAGCCGCTGTGGACTTCAAATCGATTTACGGCTCGGTAATTTCCCCAGTATTCAAAGATAGGAAGAATGGCGACTACAAAATCATAAGTTTTTATGCGAAGCGAGCTCGGGGGCGGATGGCGCGGTTTATGGTCGAATCAGACGCAAAGACAATGGATGACTTAATCCAATTCGATTACAACGGTTATCGTTATTCCGACTCGCTTTCAAAGGATAACGCACCATGCTTTGTTCGTGACCCGGAATCACATTGAACGTCCACACACCAGATTCAGTCATCGCGCCGTGGCTCGAGTCGGTTCAGCCTGACTCATTGTGGGTCATTGGAGAGACGACGCCACCGGTCGTTTCCGACTATCAGCAACACAGTAGTAACTCAGTTTGCACGCTGTCCCACCAAGAGGTCGGATCTACTCGACAACTCCCGCAAGCAGCTCTGATTGCTAAACCCTTAACCTCGACGAATGAACTATTAGTTGCTGGGCAACTGAGAAATCTGTTGATTTCTGACATTCTGTGTTTCGTTCATGTCTCCATTCCGCAAGATTCACTCTACGCGCTCGCATTTAAGCGTGGTAAAGAATGTCGGGAAAAAGGGAATGCTCTATTGAGTTTTCACTATTCGCTCGTTACCTATAATCACACACGCGCCTGGAACAACCCTAAATTCTGGGCA
>MDTG01264604.1_pt1 | contig 10772 bp, 13 predicted proteins | sample 811421 | NCBI WGS metagenome assembly MDTG01 (sample SAMN05326645, study PRJNA326480) | marine metagenome | isolation source: seawater | place: Pacific Ocean: South East | collected 2011
AATTTTGTCATCAAATGTAGCTGAAGCCATACTAGCACCATGAATTCCATCTCTACCTGTTTTTGATCCAACATAAATAACTGGTTTACCTATACCTGCAGCTCTTGAATAAAATATTTTTTTTTTATTTACTAGACCTAGCGTCATTGCGTTTACTAAAATATTTCCGTTGTAAGAATCATCAAAAGAAGTTTGACCTGCTATTGTAGGTACTCCAATGCAGTTTCCATATCCTCCTATACCTTTAACCACCCCACGTAATAAATTTTTAGTTTTTTTATGCTGAGGTGATCCAAAATGTATTGAATTTAAATTAGCTATTGGCCTAGCACCCATAGTAAATACATCTCTCATAATTCCACCAACACCAGTAGCTGCACCTTGATAAGGTTCTATAAATGATGGGTGATTATGACTTTCAATTTTAAACACAATGGCATCATCATCGCCAATATCTATAACACCTGCATTTTCTCCTGGACCTTGAATTACTTGTTTTCCAGTAGTGTGAAGCTTTTTAAGGTGTTTTCTTGATGATTTATAAGAACAATGTTCATTCCACATCGCAGAAAATATTGCTAGTTCATTTATATTTGGAACTCTTTTTAATAATTCACAAATTTTTGCAAATTCATCTTTTTTTAATCCGTGGTCTATAGCAATTGATTCTGTAACTTCCATTATTTTAAATTTCCTAAAAGATTTTCAAAAAATAAAGATCCATCTTCGCCAGATAAGTATTTATCAATCATTCTTTCTGGATGAGGCATCATTCCTAGTACATTTTTATTTTTATTAAAAATGCCTGCTATATTTTTAAGTGCGCCATTTGGATTATATATTTCCTTTTCTAATCCATTTTCATTGCAGTAGGTTACAGCAATTTGGTTATTATCATCTAAAGATTTTAATTCATCATTTGAACAAAAATAATTTCCTTCATTATGGGCAATATGCAATTCTAAAATTTCTTTTTTTATATTTTTAAAATACTTATTTTCTTTATTTTTAATTTTTATAAATATATTTTTACAGATAAAATTAAGAAATTTATTTTGTTGAAGTATACCGGGTAATAGACCTGTTTCAGTTAGTATTTGAAAACCATTACATATACCCAAAACCAAGCCACCAGAATTTGCAAAATCTATTACAGATCTAATAATGTTTGATTTAGAAGCTATACTGCCACATCTAAGATAATCACCATATGAAAAACCACCTGGCAAAACAATTAAATCACTTTTTGGAATAGCTTTATCATTGTGCCAAACCATTTGATTTTTAAAGCCAAACTTTTTCAAAGCTACATCCATGTCTCTATCACAATTTGAGCCAGGAAAAATAATTACTGATGATTTCATTAAATTTAAACTATTTTGTAATCTTCAATAACCAGATTAGCCAATAATTTTTTACACATATCGTCCACTAATGATTTTGCTTTAGTTTCATCATTTTCTTTAACTTCTATTTCAAAAAATTTACCTTGTCTTACTTCACTTACATTATCAAAATTCATACCATTCAAAGTTTGTTGAATGGCTTTACCTTGTGGATCTAAAACTCCTTTTTTTAGAGTTACAATAACTTTAATTTTCATTATTTCTTTTTAATTTTAACAGCTTTTGGTTTTGGAAATTTTATTGGCCTTATATTAGATTGTTCGTGAAGAATATTCAATCTTCTTGCTACTTCCTGGTATCCTTCAATTAAATTTCCTAAATCTTTTCTAAATATATCTTTATCAAGTTTTTTTTCTGTAGTTGAATCCCAAAGTCTACATGTATCGGGACTTATTTCATCAGCTAATATAATATTGTTATCTTGTGATGATCTTCCAAACTCAACTTTAAAGTCTACTAGTTTTATACCAACACCTCTAAACATTCCTTGTAAAAAATCATTTATTCTTCTGCATTCTTCCGAAATCCAATCTAATTCCATTATATTTAACCAATCAAAGGTTAAAATATGTTCTCTACTTATTAATGGATCTCCAAGATCATCATTTTTCAAACAATACTCTATTAAAGGACGATCTAATACGGTTCCTTCTTCTATTCCAAGTCTTTTTGTTAATGAACCTGAAGCAATATTTCTAACAATAAATTCGATTGGAATGATTTCGACAATTTTTACAAGTTGTTCTCTCATATTAATCCTTTTTATGAGATGATTTTTTATTCCTATTTGATTTAGATTAGAAAGAATATGTTCAGAAATTCTATTATTTAAAATTCCTTTTCCTTCTATAGTTGCTTTTTTTTGATTATTGAAAGCAGTAGCATCATCTTTAAAATGTTGGATAGCTAAATTTTTTTCAGGAGAGGCATATAAAATTTTTGCCTTTCCTTCATATAATTTTTTTCCTTTTTTCATTATTTAAATACTCTTTTAAATATATAGTTTACATTTTTTAAATGCCTAGAGTGCTTAAATATATTTTTAATTTTTTTTGACGATATTTGAGATGTAATTGATTTATCTTTTTTAATTAAATCAATTAAATTAATATTTTTTTCATAACATTCTTTTGAATACTTTTGAACAATCTTATAAGCCTTCTCTCTTTGCATGCCAGATTTAGTAAGTTCAATCATTACTTCTTGAGAAAATATCAATCCTTTTGTTAGATTTAAGTTTTTTAACATTTTTTTTGGATAAATTATCATTTTATCTAGCACATTAACCAGTCTTGCTAATGCGAAATCTAATGTTATATTTGCATCTGGTCCTATATTTCTCTCAACACTTGAATGGGAAATATCTCTTTCATGCCATAGAGCTATATTTTCTAGAGCAGGAATAACATATCCCCTTACTATTCTTGCAAGACCTGTTAGGTTTTCACTTAAAATTGGATTTTTTTTGTGCGGCATAGCAGAAGATCCTTTTTGATCTTTTGAAAAAAATTCTTGCAGTTCATAAACTTCTGATCTTTGAAGATGTCTTATTTCTGTAGCTACTCTTTCAACTGACCCTGCAATTATACCTAATACGGAGAAGTAATGAGCATGTCGATCTCTTGGAATAATTTGTGTGGAAATAGGCTCGGGTTTTAATTTTAGTTTTTTAGCAACATAAATTTCTACTTTAGGATTAATATTTGCAAACGTACCTACCGCACCTGAAATTGAACATGTAGAAACATCATTTATTGCATGATTTAATCTTATTTTGTTTCTTTTAAATTCTTCATAAAAAGAAGCCAACTTTAGTCCAAAAGTCAAAGGTTCAGCATGTATCCCATGACTTCTGCCAATACATGGAGTTAATTTATGTTTTTTTGCTTGTCTTTTTAAAACGGATAAAATTTTATCTATATCTTTGATTAATATTTTTCCTGATTGAACTAATTGTAAATTAAAACTTGTGTCTAATACATCTGATGAAGTCATACCTTGATGCAAATATCTAGCTTTTATTCCTGCTTGTTCTGTAATAGATGTCAAAAAAGCAATTACATCATGTTTTACTTTTGACTCAATATCATGAATTCTTTTTACTTTGATTTTCCCTTTTCTTTTAACAATAGAAGCGACACCTTTAGGAATTATTTTATATTTTTCCATTGCTTCAGCTGCAGCAATTTCAACATCTAACCAGATTTTATATTTATTTTCTTCCGACCAAATTTGAACAAGTTCTTTTCTAGAATATCGCGATATCATTAGTTATATGGAGGCTTTCTATAATCTTTAACAGATTCTGTAAAAATTTCATAAGAATCTTCTGTTATTCCCAATGTATGTTCGAACTGTGCTGATATTGATTTATCTTTTGTTACAGCTGTCCATCCATCATTTAAAACTTTTACATCTAATTTTCCTGCATTTATCATTGGCTCTATTGTAAAGGTCATTCCAGGTTTTAATTCTATACCTGTATTTTTTTTACCATAATGGAGAACATTAGGAGGTTCATGAAATGTATTACTTATCCCATGACCACAAAAGTCTCTCACAACTGAGAAACCTTTATTTTCAACATAAGATTGAATTTCAAAACCTATGTCACCAAGTTTTACTCCTGGTTTTAAAATTTTTATTGCTCTCATCATTCCTTCAAAAGTTGCTTCAATTAAATTTTTTGCTTTTATAGAAACATTACCAACTGTAAACATTCTGCTTGTATCCCCATAATATTCATTAACGATAGCAGTAACATCTATATTAACAGCATCACCATCATTTAATATCCTATCAGAAGGTATTCCATGACAAACAACATGATTTAAAGATGTACACAAAGATTTTTTAAAACCTCTATAGTAAAGAGGAGCAGAATAACCTCCATTATCTCTTATAAACTCATAACCTAATTCATCTATTCTATTAGTTGATATTCCAGGCTTTACATAATCTGTAAGCATATCTAATGTTTGAGCAGCTAACTTCCCAGCAATTCTCATCTTTTCAAATTTTTCAGAATAATTATTCATTTAAAATATCAATTTTTTTTTCAATTTTTATTTCTTTTGAACTTAAAATACATCTATAGGCTATAAAATTAACACCAGCTTTTTTTGCCTCAACATAGTCTTTGTAATAATTTGCATCTATATCTTTTGCAATTCTAAATTTATTTATATCCTGTATTTGAGTTAAAAATAAGACATAAGGTTTATAACCTTTTTTAATAGAATTAACTAACATTTTTAAATGTTTTGAGCCTCTAGATGTTACTGCATCGGGAAACTCTGCAACAATATCATCTCTTAATAATGTTACATTTTTTACTTCTAAAATTTTCTTATCACAAAGAAAATCAAATCTAGTATCTTCTGAAAATTTAAATTCAGCCTTGACATTTTTTATTGTTTTAAAATCATCTATTAATTTATAGTTTAAAGCGTGCTCAACAATTCTATTAGCTCTATGAGTATTTACTCCAAAAATTCTTTTTTTTACTTTAATCATTTCGAGTGTGTATTTTAGTTTGCGCTTTGGGTCATTATGTTTGCTTATCCATACATCATTACCTTTATCAATAAGACCTAACATCGAGCCTGTATTTGGACAGTGAGCGGTTATAACTTTATTATTTGCTTCTATATCTGCAAAAAATCTTTTATATCTTTTGATTAATTTGCCTTTGATTAAACTATTGGTAAATTTCATTTTAATTTATTTATATTTGTAAATGACAAATAAAAAAGAAATAATTGCTGGAATTATAATTATTGGTAATGAAGTATTATCAGGGAGAACTAAAGATGTTAATACAAGCACTATTTCTACATGGCTAAATACATTAGGAATTACAGTCAAAGAAGTTAGGATTATCCCTGATGATAAAAAAAAAATTATAGATACAGTAAACGAATTAAGAAAAAATTTTAATTATATCTTTACTACTGGAGGAATAGGACCTACCCATGATGATATTACTGCGGAGTCAATTTCAGAAGCATTTAATTTAGATTATGGTTTTCATAAAGAAGCCTTTTCAATACTGGAACGTTATTACAAACCAGGTGAGTTTAATACAGGTAGACAAAAAATGGCTAAAATGCCTATTGCAGCAAAATTAATTATAAATCCATCCAGTGGAGCACCAGGTTTTTATGTTGAAAATGTTTTTTGTTTACCAGGCGTTCCTTCTATTCTTAAATCAATGTTAGGTGGATTAAATAATGTTTTAGTTGGTGGCGATCCTGTTTTAAGTAGAACATTAAATTTAAGAACAGTCGAGAGTGAAATTGCAAAATCTTTATCAGATGTTCAAAATCAAAATATTGATGTTGAAATTGGAAGTTATCCATTTTTTAAAGCAGGTAAATTGGGAGTTTCAATTGTTTTAAGATCTACTGATCAAAAAAAAATTGATATATGCAATGATCAAATATTAAAATTTGTAAAAATAAAAGACATTGAAGTAGTTGAGATAAAATAATGCTATACTTTGCATATGGAAGTAATTTAAATTGGAGACAGATGTTGGTAGAAAGATGTCCTGGTTCAAAGTTTATTACTAAATATAGTCTAAATGGATACAAACTTATATTCAGCAATTACAATCCCAAAAGTGTATTTGGTCATGCGAATATAGTAAAAAATAAAAATTCAAAAGTTAATGGAGCAATTTGGAATATTACAAGTAAGAATGAAAAAGTATTAGATATTTATGAAGGGGTTCCGACATATTATCAAAAAGAATACATAAAATGGAATAAAAAAAAGGTTTTGGTATATATTCAAAATAATTTTATAAAAAAAAAACCTAGTTCGTCTTATTTGCATACAATAATAGAAGGTTATAAAAATTGTGATTTAGAATTATCGTATTTAAAAAAAAAAATTTCTTTTTACAATTTAAATTTTAAAATTAATTGGTAATTAGCAAATAATGAAAAAAACTAAAATATTTTCCAAGGGTGTTTTAGATGTTTTGCCACTTTTAATTCCTGTATTTCCATTTGGTTTAATAATAGGAGTTATTGGTATAGAGTTAGGTTTTAGCCCATTAATGGTCTATGCAACTTCTTTAATTGTTTTTTCAGGTTCTGCGCAAATAGTTCTTTTTCAATTAATTTCAGCAGGAGCATCTCCTATTGTTACATTAACTTCAGTTGCAGTTACAAATTCAAGACATTTTTTATATGGTGCTGTTCTATCTGAATATTTAGAAGATTTAAGCAAATCATGGAAAGCTTTCTTGTCTTATTTTCTAGTAGATCAATCATTTGCTCTTTCACATAGGTTTTTTCAAGAAAATAGTTCACTTAAAAATAAACATTACTATTTGTTAGGATCGGGTTTTACTTTATGGCTTGTTTGGCAAGTTTCATCCCTAGTTGGAATTTTTTTAGGTGCGGTCGTCCCAGAAGAATTAGGATTGTCATTTGCAATACCATTAACATTTTTATCATTAATAATTCATGAATTTAGAAAACCTGATCACTTAATAGTAATTTTTGTTTCTGGATTTTTAGCAATTTTATTTTATGAGATTCCATTTAAAGCATACATAATCGCTGCAAGTTTTGGAGCACTAATAGTTGCTTCAATAATTACAAACGTAAAATTCAAAAAAAAATGAATTGGATTTTAGTATTTATATCAGGCTTGATTACTTATTTTTTAAGATATTCAATGATATCATTAATCAAGAAAGATATGTTAAGCGAAAAAACAAAAACCTTATTGGGTTACGTTCCGTCAGCAGTTTTTCCAGCTTTAATTTTCCCAGCAGTTCTTTTAGAAAGCTCAGGATCTTTTGTAAATTATGATGATCCAAAAATTATTGCTATTTTAATCGCTATGATTGTAGGATATTTTTCAAAAAAAATTATTGCAACAATTCTTTCTGGTTTAATATCCTATTGGATCATAATTTTTGCTCTATAAATTTATCAAAATACAACCTAAAAAAATATTTGAATTTTATATTTTTGTAATATAATGTTTTATAAACTTTTGCTTTAATCAAAGATATTAATTTTAAAATATCTTTAACCTCTAATAATATAATTTTTAAAAATAATTTTTCTAAGAATATTTTTAGAATGATTATAATTAATTGACTTAAGATAAATTTGAAGTCACAATGTCGCAATAATTAATTAGAGAAGGAGAGATAAAATCATGATTAGGTTAAAAAAATTAAGCATTACATTTTTGACAATTATCTTTGCGATAGTTTTATCAGTTCAAAATGCGAATGCTGGAAAAGTAACAATAAATTTAGGACATGGAGGCGGAGAAAAAAGTGCTTACGGTCCTTTAGCTGAAAAATTTGCTGAATTAGCAGAGAAATATTCTAATGGTAGTATAGAAGTTAAAGTAAGATGTTGTGCTCAACTTGTAAAAGAGGATGAGGCTTTTAAAGCAATGCAATTAGGTACTGTAGATATGAGTATTATTACAGGTAATAATTTATCGCCTCACTTTGCTTTAACAGATGCTTTTGTTTTACCTTATATTTTTAAAAATAAGGAACATGCTTATAAAGTTTTAGAAGGACCTGTGGGAGACAGTTATAAAAAGAAATTGCTGGATGCAACGGGTATAACAATTTTAGCTTTTGGTTTTGTTGGAGATAGAGACTTTTATAATTCAAGGCAGCCTATTACAAAGATGGCTGATATGAAGGGTTTGAAAGTTAGAGTTCCAAAAAACCAGGTGATGATAGATACATTTAAAGAGTTTGGTGCTGCACCAATACCTCTTCCTTGGGCGGATACACCAACAGCATTACAGACAGGAACAGTTCAGGGTGCTGATAACGGTACGTCTTTCATTAAGTCTGCAAAGTTTTATGAAATAATGCCATATTTTACTGTTCTTGAGCATTTCACATATTTTTCACCATTAATGGCTAGTCCAAGATTAATGAAAAAGTTAGATGCTGATCAAACAAAAGCAGTTCTTAGAGCAGCCAAAGAAGCTAATGATTATCAAAAAGATGTGATGAGCAAAGCTGTTTCTGAAATCCGTCAATTCCTTACAGCTGAAGGTCAGGGTGGAATGAAAACTGTTGAATTTGAACGAGCTGATTTTATAGCAGCAGGTCAACGTGTTCAGGATCGTTATGCAAATGAAAAAGGTGCTGAGTTTACAGCTTTTGTTCAAGCAATTAGAGAAGCTGGAAATTAATCTTTTGTAAATAAATTTTAAAGGGCGCCAGTATTTTTATATTCTAGCGCCCTTTTTTAATTTTAACATAATTCAATTGATGATTAACAAAATTAATAAATATTTTGAAGAAATACTATGCACCTTTTTTTTATTTGTTGTTTTTGTTTCGGTTATAACTCAAGTTATTCTAAGATTTGGTTTTTCATCAGCCGCTGCTTGGCCAGAAGAAACAGCTGTATACGGTTTAATTTTTGCGGTTTATCTTGGAGCTGCATTAGGTATTAAAGAAAGAGCTCATTTAAGAATAACTTTTTTAGTATTTAAGTTACCTAAAAAACTTCAAGTTCTTTCGATTGTTTTAGCTGATATTTTGTGGCTTTGTTTTATAGGTTTGATGGTTTATCAAACTATAGTTTATACACAGCTTTTATTTGATGTGAGTTATGTACTTCCTGGTTTAAATATTGAACTCAAATGGCTTCAAATGTTTATTCCAATGATATTTATCTTAATGTTATTTAGAATTTTACAAGTTTATTGGATATGGAAAAATACTGGCTGGAAAGGTTTACCTCTATGAGTGGACCTTTAGTAATGGCTCTTATTTTTGTATTTACAATGGCTATTGGTGTGCCTATTATATTTTCAGCAGGTATTGCTACAGTTGCTGGTTTATTAATCGCAGATATACCATTATCTTTAATGGCTCTAAGTGCCTGGACAGCTTTTGAACCATTTCCTTTAGTTACAATACCTTTATTTATTTTAGCTGGTCAATTAATGGAACATGGTGGCATGTCTGATAAATTAGTTGTCATTGCAAAAAAACTTGTTGGTGCCTATAAAGGTGGGCTAGGTTTGGTTACAGTTGTGGCATGTATGTTTTTTGCCGCTCTTTCAGGTTCTGGACCAGCAACAACCGCAGCTATTGGATCTATTACAATTCCTGCTATGCAAAAAGAAGGTTATAATTCCAGATTTGCTGGAGGTATTGCGGCTGCAGCTGGGGCATTAGGAAGTATGATACCTCCTTCGAACTTATTAATCATCTTTGCATTAGTGACGGACATATCTATTCCAAGACTTTTTCTTGCCGGAATTCTTCCAGGAATCGTTCTTGGTATAATGCTTATGATAGTTGTGTTTATTATTTCATTAAAAAATAATTATGGTGGAGATGGAGAAAAATTCAAATTTAGACCATTACTTTGTGCACTTTGGGATGGAAAGTGGGCAGTATTTGCTCCAATTATTATATTAGGAGGAATATATACAGGTCTATTTACTCCATCAGAAGCAGCAGCAGTTGCTGTTGCTTATGGTTTATTTGTTGGTCTATTTATTTATAAAGGGCTAACAATAAGCAAGTTATTTAAAGCATTTAAATTTACAGCAATAGTTATTGGTACAGTTTTATTTATTCTTGGATCAACAAAAGCTTTCGGTCAACTGGTGACAATTTATGACATACCTGAGTCAATTTTAGGTTTGTTCCAAGGTATAGTTAATTATCCTTGGTTGGTAATGCTATTAATTGGAATACTTTATATAATTGTAGGAATGTGGTTAGAGAGCATTCCACAGATTATTATTTTTACTGCTATTTTTTTCCCTTTGATCACAAAGATTGGAATAGATCCAGTTGTTTTTGGAATATTTACAGTCATGACTTGTGAAATTGGTTTTCTAACACCTCCAATAGGAATTAATTTATTTGTAGCAGCAAGAATAACCAAAATATCAATTGAAGAAATATCTATTGGAGTTTTGCCTCTTTTAATTCCATATGTATTGATGGTCTTGATTTTAGTTTTCTTTTCAGATTGGGTAACATACCTTCCAGATTTAGTGTATGGTCCAACAAGATGAAAAATATTCCATTAATAGGATACACTGATAAATTATCATTACGACCAGGTGAAACAATATCATTTAAAGTATCATCATCATTAAAAAAATCATTTATCGCAAGTTTAAAAAGATCTATAAGTGCAGATCCTAATCCAAAAGGAATTGGTATAGCTGAAAAAGATGCATCAAAATATTTTAAAACATCTTCTTTTAAATCAAGAAAACAATCTTTTAATCCCGGTTCTTATGCAATAAGCAAAACGCCAATAAAAGTTTCTATCAAGAATAATTTAAATTTATCTGTAATTATTTTTCCAACTCTTTTTTCATCAAAAAAAC
>MDTG01036704.1_pt1 | contig 10771 bp, 15 predicted proteins | sample 811421 | NCBI WGS metagenome assembly MDTG01 (sample SAMN05326645, study PRJNA326480) | marine metagenome | isolation source: seawater | place: Pacific Ocean: South East | collected 2011
ACAATACTTGGAATGAGTTTAAATTCTGGAGGTCACTTAACTCATGGCGCTAAACCGGCTCAATCAGGAAAATGGTTTAATGCTGTTCATTATGACGTAGATAAAAATACAGGTTTGATAGATTATGATAATATTGAAACTTTAGCATTACAACACAAACCTAAAATAATAATAGCAGGTGGAAGCGCTTACTCTAGAATTATTAATTTTAAAAAAGTTAGAGAAATCTGCGATAAGGTTGGAGCATACATGTTAGTTGATATGGCTCATTTTTCTGGTTTAGTTGCTGGTGGCGAGTATCCTAATCCACTTGATTATGCTGATGTTGTTACTTCTACAACTCATAAAGTATTACGAGGTCCAAGAGGTGGAATTATATTAACTAATGATGAGCAACTTTATAAAAAATTCAATAGCGCAGTATTCCCTGGACTTCAAGGTGGGCCTCTTATGCATGTTGTATCAGCCAAAGCTGTTTGCTTTAAAGAAGCTTTAAGCAATGATTTTAAAATCTATACTAAACAAGTAATTAAAAATGCAAAAGTTTTGAGTGAAAAATTAAGTCAGAATAATTTTAAAATTTTTTCTGGAGGCACAGACACACATTTAATGCTTGTTGATTTACGACCGTATAAAGTAACTGGAAAAGACGCAGAAGCTAGTTTAGGCAGAGCTAATATCACTTGTAATAAAAATGGAATTCCTTTCGATACGGAAAGCCCAATGATTACATCTGGAATAAGACTTGGAACACCTGCAGCCACAACACGTGGTTTTAAAGAAACAGAATTCAAATTAGTTGGTGAGTTGATAACAAAAGTTGTAAAGGGCTTGTCTTCAAATCCTAAAGATAACACTAAAGTTGAGCAGGAAGTAAAAAAGGAAGTCATCGATTTATGTTCCTCTTTTCCGATTTATAGCGATTAATATTGTAATGATTTGCCCCTTTTGTAGAGAAAAAGATACATCGGTAGTTGACTCAAGACCTACAGAAGATGGAACAGCAATAAGAAGAAGAAGGGTATGCACTTGTGGAGGTGGTCAAAGGTTTACTACTTTTGAAAGAGTTCAATTCAGAGAATTAACTGTTATAAAAAAAAATGGAAGAAGAACTCCATTTGATAGAGAAAAATTAGCAAAATCACTTTTCACTGCTTTAAAAAAAAGGCCAATAGACTCTGATACTACTGAGAGAGTTGTTTCAAAAATATCAAGAGAACTTGAAGAAATGGGTCAATCTGAAATACAATCAAGTGTTATAGGTAAGAAAGTAATGGATGAGCTAAAAGAATTAGATAAAATAGCTTATATAAGATTTGCCTCAGTATATACAAATTTTAAAGAAATTGGTGAATTTGGTAATTATATTGATGAATTAGATGGCAAGTCAAAAAAAAGATAAAATTAATTCAAAACATATAGAGTTTTTAAACTTAGCTTTTGAACAGGCCAAAATTAATTTAGGGTCTACAAAAACAAACCCATCGGTAGGTTGCGTCGTAGAAAAAAATGGAAGTATAATCTCAAGTGGTTGTACATCATTTAACGGTTATCCTCACGCTGAATTTAATGCATTAAACAAAAATTTAAATTTTAAAAATTCAAATATTTACATAACGTTAGAGCCTTGCACTCACTATGGTAAAACCCCTCCTTGTACAAATATAATAATTAGAAAAAAACCCAAAAATGTTTACTACTCATTAGATGATTTTGATGAAAGAACCACAAAAAAAGCAAAAACTTTACTTATTAAAAAAAATATTAAAGTGAATAAGAATTTACTAAAGAATAAAGCTTTAGATTTTTATGAGAGCTATCAAAGTAAGCATATTAATAAACTTCCTTTATTAGATGCCAAAATTGCTTTATCAAATGATTTTTTTACAATACATAAAGAAAAAAAATGGATAACTAATCAATACTCAAGAAGCATTGGTCATTTACTAAGGTCAAGATATGAATGTATAATAACCACATCTGAAACCTTGAATAAAGACAACGCAATATTAAATTGTAGAATTAAAGGGCTAGAAAATAAAACACCTGATCTTGTTATAGTTGACAGAAAACTTAAGATAAAAAAAACCTTATCAATTTTTAAAAATGAACAAATTTCAAGGAAAATTATTATTTTTACTTATTCAAATAATTTAAAACGTTTACCTAACTTTTTTAAAAAAAATAATATAAAATTATACGGGATAACCAAAAATAAAAATGAAAAAAAAGAGATCATATCTATAATTGAGATTTTAAAAAAAAGAGGGTATACAAGATTATTTGTAGAAGCTGGGCTAAAATTCATTAGTTTTTTAATAAAAGAAAAAATAATTAAATATCTGTATATATTCAAATCTAATAACAGATTAAATAGTAAGGGAAAAAATAACTTTAGTGTAAATTATATAAAAAATATAAAATTAAAAAATAAGCAAAACGTTTTTTTGTTTGGTGATAAATTGTTTAAGGAGAAAATAAGATAATGTTTAATGGAATTATAAGAAATACTGGAATAATTAAATATATAAAAAAAAACAAAAATAGTCTTACTTTAGGAATTTCTTCAAATTTAAGTGTAAATAAAAAAGATATTGGTTCATCTATTTCATGCGATGGAGTTTGTTTAACTCTTATATCAATAAAAAAAAAGTTACTTTATTTTTATCTTTCCAAAGAAACTATTAACCGTTCAAATTATTCTAAAGTGAAGTTAGGAAAAATTATAAATATAGAAAAATCACTTAGATATGGCGATGAGATTTCTGGTCATTATACCCAAGGTCATGTTGATACGGTTGGAAAAGTAAAAAAAATTGCAATTATTGATAAGACATGGATTATCAGTATTCATGTTCCAAAAAAATTAATGAGATTAATTATTGAGAAAGCATCAATACATATTAACGGTGTATCATTAACAATATCGAAAAAATTATCTAATAATTTTGAAATTAATATAATTCCTCATACTTTGAAATTAACAAATTTATATAAAATTAAAGTTAACGACACTCTTAACGTTGAATTTGATATATTTGCTAAATATATTCTAGATCTTAATAATTAAATGAAGAAAAAATATTTTTCATCAATAAAAGAAATACTAAAAGACGCCAAAAGGGGCAAAATGTTTATTTTAGTCGATGATAAAGATCGTGAAAATGAAGGAGACTTAGTAATACCTGCCTCTAAATGCAATTCTAAAATAATAAATTTTATGGCAACACATGGCAAAGGATTAATTTGTTTAGCTCTTACAAAAGCTAAAGTTGAAAATTTAGGATTACCTTTAATGTCTCCATTAAACAAAGCAAGAATGCAAACGGCATTCACAATTTCAATAGAAGCTAAAAAAGGTATTACAACAGGAATATCAGCATTTGATCGAGCTAAAACTATTAAAGTTGCAATTAAAGAAAAGTCGAAAAAAAAAGACATAGTATCCCCAGGTCATGTTTTTCCATTAGTATCGAGAACAGGTGGGGTATTAGAGCGTGCAGGTCATACAGAAGCCTCAGTAGATATATCAAAATTAGCACGATTAAATCCAAGCTCAGTAATTTGTGAAGTAATGAACGAAGATGGAAGAATGGCAAGACTTAACGACTTAATAGGTTTTTCAAAAAAACATAATTTAAAAATAGCAAGTATTGAAGATCTTATTTCTTTTAGATTGAAAAATGAAAAATTAGTAAAACATATCAAAACAAAAATATTTGTATTTAAGAGGCATAAATATGAATTATTAATTTATAAAAATATTTTGGATAAATCATACAACTATGTAATTAAAAAAGGGGTATTTAAAAAAAATAAATCTATAAATGTTCGTGTATTCTCTCAGAAGATAAAGAGTTTCTCGATAAATCTTAAAGACAAAAAACTAATTCAGTCATTAAACTATCTAAGTAAGTTGAGCGAATTTGCCCTAATAGTAGTAAAAGATCAAAAAACTCGTAAGCAAGAGATCTTTGATGAATATAAGAGTAATATTATAAGATATTACGGTATAGGCGCTCAAATTATTAAAGATCTTGGCATAAAAAATATGATTTTGGTTTCAAGATCAAAAAAGAAGATTATAGGTTTGGAAGGTTATGATATAAAAATAATCAAACAAAGAATAATAAAATGAAAAAAAAAATCTTAATAGTTGCTTCAAATTATTACAAAGCAATAACAAAAAATTTAATTGATGATGCAAACAATCTGTTTCAATCAAAAAAATACAATATCACAACAATTATGGTGCCCGGTACTTTCGAAATACCATATGTAATTTCAAAAAATATTAAGAAATATGATGGTTTCTTAGTATTGGGCTGTGTCATTAAAGGGGAGACCCCACATTTTGATTTTATTTGTAAGAGTACTTTTGATGCGATTATGCAATTGTCTATCACTAATAAAAAACCTATTGGCAATGGTATAATTACCAGCTTAAATAAAGATCAAGCTAACAAAAGATCTTTACTAAAAGGCAAAGAGTCCTCCCAAGCACTTATTGATATACTTAAGATATGAAAAATGTAAATAAAAGCTCTACACCAAGAGTTAAAATAATTCAAAAGATTTACTCAAAAATTTTAAACCCCGAAGAGGAAATAATTTATAATAAGTCTCAATACAAAAAATTTATTAAAGATGTAACAGAGGGGACTCTAGAGAGAAGAGACTATATAGAGGAATTAATTAATGACAAATTGAAAAGTGATATAGATCTTAAGAGGACAGATAAATTGTTAAAAATTATAATTTTTGCAGCTGTCTTTGAGTTGGTTTTTAAGCATAATAATCCTAAAAAAGTGATTATTAGTGAGTATCTAAAAACTTCCCAATATTTTTTAGAAAAAGCCCAAATTAAATATTTGAACGCTATTTTGGACAAATTATCACAATTAATAAGGAAAAATTAACGAATAAATAAGCTGTAAAGAAATACTTAAACTTTAGCTTGCGTTTTTATTTATATTTTGGCATTTATCGACTTAAATTATGAATTCATCTTTAGAACTACTATATCTAATCGTCTTTTCGGGGATACTTGGTGTAGCTTATAGCTATTTACTTTCTGGACAAATACTTTCTGCTAGTGATGGTAACGATAAAATGAGAGACATTGCTTCCGCTATTCAAATAGGCGCTAAAGCATACCTAAACAGGCAATATAAAACGATCGCAGTTGTTGGAATAGTTGTTTTAATAATTGTTACTTATTTTTTTAATTTTACTGTTGGAATAGGATATTTTGTAGGCGCTGCGCTTTCAGGAGTTGCTGGTTATGTAGGTATGTTAATTTCTGTAAAAGCTAATGTTAGAACAGCTGAAGCTTCAAGACATAGTTTACAATCTGGACTTAACATAGCTTTTAAATCTGGAGCAATAACAGGTCTCTTGGTTGCCGGTTTAGCACTTTTAGCTATAGCAATTTATTATTTAGTTTTATTAAATTTAAACTCAAGTGAGAGAGATATTATAAACGCGCTAGTTGCTTTGGGTTTTGGCGCATCTTTAATCTCAATTTTCGCTAGACTCGGTGGGGGTATTTTTACTAAAGGAGCTGATGTAGGAGCGGACTTAGTAGGCAAAGTTGAAGCCGGAATACCAGAGGATGATCCCCGTAATCCTGCGGTTATTGCCGATAACGTTGGTGATAACGTGGGTGACTGCGCCGGTATGGCAGCAGATCTATTTGAAACATACGCGGTTACTATAGTTGCGACTATGGTTTTAGCATCAATATTTTTTCCTGAAGTTCAAAATTTAATGGTTTATCCTTTAGCTATTGGCGGTTCTTGTATTATCACATCTATTATAGGTACTTGGTTTGTAAAATTAGGAAAGAGCAAAAATATAATGGGTGCTCTATACAAAGGTTTTATTGCTACATCTATTTTATCATTATTAATTCTTTATCCATTAACTAATGCAGCTATTGGTTTAGAAAAATCGTACAGTTACTCGAATATTACTTTTACTGGTTTCGATTTATATCTTTGTGCTGTAAGCGGTTTAGCTATTACGGGTTTTATCATATGGATAACTGAATATTATACAGGAACAAACTTTAGACCTGTAAAAAGTGTGGCTAAATCTTCTACCACTGGACACGGTACAAATGTTATTCAAGGTTTAGCAATTTCAATGGAGGCAACGGCGATACCAGCTTTGATTATTGTCGTCGGTATTATTTCAACATTTAAACTAGCTGGTTTGTTTGGAATAGCTATTGCAGTTACTTCTATGTTGGCATTGACTGGTATGGTTGTAGCGCTTGATGCTTACGGACCGGTAACGGATAACGCTGGTGGAATTGCAGAAATGTCAAAATTGCCAAAAAATGTAAGAAAAACAACTGACGCATTAGATGCAGTCGGAAATACAACAAAAGCTGTTACAAAAGGTTATGCTATAGGTTCAGCAGGTCTTGGTGCGCTAGTTTTATTTGCCGCTTATACTGAAGACATAAAGTATTATGCCTCTGATAAAACTTCATCCTTGTATAATCTAGAGGTAAGTTTTGATCTTTCAAATCCTTACGTTGTTATAGGATTACTAATTGGTGGTTTATTGCCATATTTATTTGGATCGATGGGAATGCAAGCAGTCGGTAGAGCAGGAGGAGCTGTTGTAATTGAAGTTAGAAGACAATTTAAAAAAATACCTGGTATTATGAAAGGTAAAAGAAAACCTGATTATGGAAGATTAGTAGATTTATTAACAAAAGCTGCGATCAAGGAAATGATAGTACCTTCTTTACTACCAGTTCTATCTCCGATAATTTTATATTTTGTAATATTGTTTATTGCCGGTCAAGTAGCTGCATTAGCATCGGTAGGTGCAATGTTATTAGGGGTAATTGTAACTGGTCTTTTTGTAGCAATTTCTATGACAGCAGGTGGTGGAGCATGGGATAATGCGAAAAAATATATTGAAGATGGTAATTATGGCGGTAAAGGATCAGATGCTCACAAAGCTGCTGTCACGGGTGATACTGTAGGTGATCCTTATAAAGATACAGCGGGACCTGCTGTTAATCCAATGATCAAAATTACAAACATTGTTGCTTTATTGTTGCTTTCTATTATCGCTCATTAAAACTTTCTTTTACCATACATTTTTTGTTTTACACTTTGCAGAAACTTTGTAACAAAACTTTCTCTAGAAACAGGATTTGAAGTTTTTTTTTGTGAATAGGCCATCTTCTGCATATCGCTTTTATTGTAAAATTCTTTTTTTTCAGTAACACCAAACTTATTAAATTTTATTACCAAAACATTATTTTCTATTAGTTTGTTGTCTTTTAGATTTAAGAGAGAGCCAGGTTTAATTTTTCGGTCAAAGTAAAACCATAAATTTTCATCGTCTATTGATTTAGTATGAGGATTTCCAATCAAACTTATTACATCGTTTTTGTTAGTTTTATTGATTAAAATCTTATTTGATCGATTTTCCAAGAAATTAATGCCGTGACCTTTTATAGGCTCTTTAAATTGACAATTAGATAATATAGTGAGTAATAAAACAAGATTTATAATAAAAATATGTTTAATTTTAAGTATAAAAAGCATGATCATATATTTAATAATTTGGTAAAATTATCACGAAATATCTTTTTTTACAAAGATATAAAATTAAAAGATAAATTAGAAAATAGAGTAACATTAATTTTTGCGCATTTATCGATAATTATTAAAACATTCAACAAAAATGAAAAATATAAAGATATGACACAAGAAATTTATGACAATATTTTTCATAATTTGGAAAATAATTTACGAGAACTAGGTCATGGTGATGTCACTGTTAATAAAAAAATGAAATTATTTAATCGAATTTTTCATGATATTTTGATGAAATTTATTAATGATAAAAACAAAGATCTAATAGAGACTAAAGAAATATACAAATTCCTATTTAAAAATGATGAAAATGAAGAAATTAAAGAAAAACTTAGCTTATATTTTAAGAAATATCATAATTTTTGTTTTGATATAGTTAATAGAAATATGATAAAAGAAATTGATAAATTTGAATATTAGTTATGGCAGTACCTAAACGAAAAACCTCAGTTTCTAGAAGAAATAAAAGAAGATCGCATCATAAATTGCGTAGCGCAAACGTTGTGGAAGATAAAAAAACAGGTGAATATAAGTTGTCTCATCATATCGACCTAAAAACAGGTTTCTATAACGGAAAAAAGATATTAGATATTTAATCAAAACATGGATAAAAAAATTACTATTGCTATAGATGCAATGGGTGGAGAGAATGCACCTATAAAGAATATTAATGGTATTTCAATTTTCTGTGATAAAAATCCAAATAAAGACGATTTCTTGTTCAATATTTACGGCAATAAAGATCAAATAGTTAAAGAATTAAAAAAATATAATATTTCCAAAGATAAATATAATATTTATCACACTGAGACCACAGTGGCTGATGACGAAACACCTCTTACTGCAGTTAAATCATCAAAAAATAGTAGCATGTGGAATTGTGTAAATTCTCAACTAAAATTTGATAGTGATATTTCTTTATCAGCTGGAAACACCGGAGTCTTATTAGTTATATCTAGAATGATATTAAAAACAATAAATGGTGTAAGCAAACCTGCATTAGCTGGTTTGTGGCCAAACGAGAATGGAATGAACATAGTTTTAGATTTAGGAGCAAATATTGAGTGTGATGATAAAAATTTAATAGAATTTGCTGAAATGGGTTCTGCTCTTTTCAAATCATTATTTATAGATACAAAGCCTAAAGTTGCTTTGTTGAATGTTGGTTCAGAAGAAATAAAAGGAACAGAAACAATAAAAAAAGCATTTCAACAACTTAAACAAATTTCAGATAAAGGAGACTTTATTTTTAATGGATATGTGGAGGGGAATAAAATTACAGAAGGGAAGAGCAATGTTATAGTTACGGATGGTTTTACTGGAAACATCGCACTTAAAACGGCTGAAGGAACAGCTAAATTTATTACTGATAATTTAAAAAAATCATTAACAGAAAATATGCTTTCTAAATTATCAATAATATTCTCTTACTTTAGTCTTAAAAAATTTAAAGAGAAATTAGATCCAAGGAAATTTAATGGCGCTATTTTTTTGGGCTTAAATGGTCCTGTTGTTAAAAGCCACGGATCAACGGATGCAATAGGATTTTATCACTCAATAGATTTGTGCTATAAGATAGTTAAAGGAAACTTAATGAGTCAAATAAAAGATAATTTAAGTCACTTAAATGAGTCAAAATAAATCAACAAATTTAACTAAAAAAAATATATCAAATAATCTAAATACATCATTCGGAACATCTAAAAGCAAAATAGATAAAATCACACAAGATATTATTGAGAGTTTTATTGAGATTCTTTTAAGTGAAAATAAGATAAACATAACAAATTTTGGTAAATTTATATTAAAAAATAAAAAAAAAAGAGTAGGGAGAAACCCAAAAACAGGAAAGCTTCACGAGATTTCTGAGAGAAAAGTTGTTAACTTTAAAGTATCACAATTATTAAACAAAAAAATAAACAGCTTATAAATGAATAAGAAATTAATAAATATATCTGAACTTTCGATAAAGTTAGATTTAATTGATCCAAAAAATAAAAAACCTGCTAATCACATTATTAGATTCTGGGAAAAAGAATTTGCAATTATAAGACCAATTATATTAGAGGGTAATAGAAGATATTATGATGAAAAACAGGTTAAAATAATTAGTTTCATAAAATTTTTACTAAGAGATAAAGGGCTCACAATAAAGGGGGTCAAAAAAATCTTAAATGATAAAAAAAAAGTTGACGGTAATAATACAAATAATATAGAAAGTGATTATTATAAAGTAAACATTAAAAATAAATCGAAAAGTATTTTAGAAAAAATTAAAAAGTTAAAAAAATATGGCTAAGAAAACGCATCTTAAAGTTAGAATGGTTCCTGAAAGCAAACCGGATAGTGCTTTTGTTTATTACGCAAAAAAACCCACAAAGGGTGAAAAGGCAAAAGTTAAACTTAAAATAAAAAAATATAATCCAAATACTAGAAAACATGAATTTTTTGTAGAAAAAAAATTACCACCTCACAGCAAGTAGTTTATTTTTTAAAATTTCTAAATTCATATTTTATATAAGCCTGTATCATTGATTTCCAAATCGACGCGGTGATTTTAGTATCTATGTTTCTTTTTTGTGATTTCTTTTTTATATTTGATAGTATTGTTTTAATTCTCTTTTTATCAACTATTTCTTTTTTAAGTTTTTTTGTTTTAAGAACTTGATTGACAAGTAAAGTTCTCTTTTTAATCAAAACTAAAAATTTGTCATCAAGTTTATCCAGTTTTTTTCTAATTTTTAACAGTTTATAATTTTTCATAGCGACATAAATAATATATGAGATTTTTAATATAAATTATATATTTAATATATGTTTTTAATAAATAAAGATTACAGAAATATAATATCTTTTTGGTTATTATCTTCAATTGCGTTAATATTTTTTATGATTATCGTTGGAGGCTTAACAAGATTAACAAACTCTGGATTATCAATTACTGAATGGGAATTATTTCATGGTATTTTACCACCTCTTGATAATAACAAATGGAATGAATATTTTGATTTGTACAAAACGATTCCTCAATTTAAACTATTGTACCCCTCAATGACTATTCAAGAATTCAAAGTTATTTTCTACTGGGAATATTTTCATAGACTCTTAGGAAGAGTGATTGGATTATTTTTCTTAATACCGTTAAT
>MDTG01067795.1_pt1 | contig 10771 bp, 8 predicted proteins | sample 811421 | NCBI WGS metagenome assembly MDTG01 (sample SAMN05326645, study PRJNA326480) | marine metagenome | isolation source: seawater | place: Pacific Ocean: South East | collected 2011
ATTTTAAAAAATCAAATACAAGACGTTATTCATCTAAAAAATTTTGATGATCTTGGTTTTAAGTATTGCGAATCTTTATCAAGTCCGAATAACTTAATATTTCTTTCCAAATGAAATTCAAAAACGTAGTAGTGCAGATACCATGCTTGAATGAAGAAGCGTGTATTGGAAATGTTATAAAAAAAATAAAAAAGCAATTACCACAATCCAAAATAATAGTTTATGACAATGGTTCTAGAGATAATTCTGCTTTAGTCTCAAAGAAACACGGAGCTATAGTTCGTCATGTAAAAAGAAAAGGAAAAGGGAATGTTGTAAGACAAATGTTTTCTGATCAAATCAATGCTAAATATTTTGTAATGGTTGATGGAGACGATACTTATGATGTTTCTAAGCTTAATGAAATACTTATAACAATGGATAAATATAATTATGATATGATGGTTGGAAAAAGAATTCACAAAGATTCTTCAGCATATAGAAAGGGTCATATTATTGGAAATCGTTTTTTTTCAAACTTTGTAAATTTCTTTTTTGGTAAAGAGATTACAGATATTTTTTCTGGTTTTAGAGTATTTTCAAAAAGATTTATTAAAACGTTTCCATTAAATTCAAGGGAATTTGAAATTGAAGCAGAACTTACAATTCATTCATTAGAGCAAAGACTTGCAGTTTCTGAGTTTGATTGTGTTTATGGTGCCAGAGCTGAAGGTTCATTTAGTAAACTTAATACATTCAAAGATGGGGTGAAAATACTAAAATTGATATTAATTTTAATTAAAGATGAGAAACCTTTATTATTTTTTTCCCTTTCGAGTCTATTCTTTCTTATTTTATCATTATTTATCGGCATACCTGTAATCAAGGACTTTTATTTGACTGGGTTAGTTCCAAGAATGCCCTCTGCAATTCTTGCAGGTTTTTTAATGATACTTTGTTTTTTAAGTTTTTTCTCCGGTTTGATTTTGGATATTATTAAAAAGGTTAGATTTGAAAATAAAAGAATGAATTATTTATTATTCAAAGATTAGTCTTATCTGATCGGAATTTTTATTACTTTTTTTCTACTATTATTTTCCTGACTTTTGTTTAAAATATTTTTTTTATTTTCATTGATTAACCAAATCATCTGCATTGCTAAAGAGTGTATTTTTTTTGCTTTTGATTCACCTGAAATAATTCTTAAAAGTTGTCTTTTGCTAATTCCTAGTAACTCTGATGCTGAATTAATTGAAAGATCACTTTTAATCATCCAATCTTTGATTTCTTGAGTTGTTGGGTTATTAATGTCAGCAAATAACAATTTAATCTTTTCCTAGGTAAGCTTTTTTAGTAAGTCTATTAAATTTTTCCAAATTTTCAATTTTATTAACACTTTTATCATTTAATGAAATCAAAATTATAGATAAAAAAGTGACAGTAACTGTGAATAGAGCTGGATATTTATAAGGAAAAATAGCTTTTTCAAACCCTAAAATCTCAACCCATATAGTTGGCCCAATAATAACTAACGTAATTGTTGTTATAAGTCCTATTAACCCTCCATAAAAAGCACCATTAGTAGTAAGTTTGTTCCATGTAATAGTTAAAAACAAAATTGGGAAATTTGTACTTGCGGCGACCGCAAAAGCCAATCCAACCATGTATGCAACATTTTGTTCTTCAAAAAAAATTCCTAAAAAAATTGCCACTAAACCAAGAATTACGCTTGAAAATTTTGAAACTCGTAATTCCTTGTTATCACTTGTATTTCCTTTTTTTATTACAAAGACATAAAAGTCTCTTCCAACTGCAGAAGCACCAGCCAGAGTTAAGCCTGAAACTACCGCTAAAATTGTGGCAAAAGCCACTGCTGAAATAAATCCTAGAAAAATATCACCACCAATAGAATGAGATAAATGTATTGCTGCCATATTATTTGAACCTATCAAACTACCAGTTTCATCTAAATAAATATTATTTTGAGATAAAAAAACTATTGCACCAAAACCAATAATAAATGTTAAAATGTAAAAATAGCCAATAAATGATGTTGCATAGAAAGCAGAAATCCTTGCACTTTTCGCGTCTGGAACTGTAAAAAACCTCATCAATATGTGAGGCAAACCAGCAGTTCCAAATATTAGTGCTATACCTAATGAAATTGCAGATATAGGATCGGATATTAATTTACCTGGAAATAATATTTCCTCCTTACTAACGTGAACCTTTATAGCTTCACTTAAAAGATTACTCAAACTAAATGAAAACTCTTTGAAGACTAAAAAGGCAAGAATGGAGGCACCAAAAATTAGAAGAAAAGCCTTTATTATTTGAACCCATGTAGTAGCAATCATTCCACCAAACCCAACATAAATTATCATTAAAATTCCTACTATCCAAACAGCTACATCATATGGTAAACCAAATAAAATTTGTATTAGAGAACCAGCTCCAACCATTTGAGCAATTAAGTAGAGTATTATAGTTATAAGGGTTCCAATACTAGATAGCATTCTTATTTTAGATTGCTCCAGTCTAATTGAAGTAACATCTGCAAATGTAAATTTACCGAGATTTCTTAGTCTTTCAGAAATTAAGAAAAGAATAATTGGCCATCCAACAAGAAAACCTATGGAATAGATTAAACCATCAAATCCTGATAAGAAAACCAGACCAGATATTCCAAGGAATGAAGCAGCAGACATATAATCACCAGCAATTGCGAGGCCATTTTGAAAACCAGAAATGTTTCCTCCAGCAGCATAATAATTTTCTTTAATATTAGTTTTTTTTGAGGCGAAGTATGTAATTAACAAAGTTACAAATACAAATAAAATAAATATAATTGCAGCAAAATAATTGCTTTTGCTATCATTAGTCGAAGCGCTGGTTGTCAGTGGGATAAAGTGCAACAATAAAAAAATAAAATACTTCATTTAGTGATTTCTTTTTTAAGTTTGTCCAAGAAATTATTTGCAATCAATGTGTACAATAGTGTTAGAAAAATTGAGAAAATAATAATTGATAAACCAATTATTATCCCAGAAGTTATAAAAGTGTCAAAGAGAAAAATTCCAAGAGCCTCGGGATAAAACCCTATTATTAGAATGAAGGAAAAGTACATGATTAATACAACAAGAGAAAATGTAAAGGATATCAATTTGTTAAAGAAAATAAAATTGATGTATTTTTTTTCTTTTTTATTGTTTGTTATCATAAGATAAAGCCAGATTTTACAATCTGGCTTTTATAGAAATTTAAAGATTTACAGTGACTGCCTTAAGTTCTGTGTAGTTTTTAAGAACTTCGTGTCCCATTTCTCTACCCCACCCAGATTCCTTATAACCACCAAAAGGTAGTGAGGCATCAAAAATATTATGGCAGTTAACCCAAACTGTTCCAGCTCGTATTTTTGCTGCCAATTTATGTGCGGTACTTATATTTTTACTCCATACACTCGCTGCAAGTCCAAATGTTGTACTATTCGCTGCGTCAGCTATTTTATCAAGATCTTGGTCTGTAAATGGTTGCGCGCAAAGAACTGGTCCAAATATTTCTTCTTTTACAATAGACATATCTTTATTTGTTTTAGCGAAAACAGTTGGATGCACGAAATGTCCGCCTGATGAATTATCATATTTTCCACCAGCTACTATCTCTCCACCATCTGCTTTGCCAGCTTCAATATAGCCAGAGACTTTTTGGAATTGCTCGTCCGATACGAGGGGACCCATTTCTGTAGAAGAATCCATTCCAGGTCCAACTTTAATATTTGAAGCAATCTTTGAAATGCCTTCCGTTACTTGGTCAAACACCTTCTCATGTGCCATTAATCTTGAACCTGCACAACAACATTGTCCATGATTGAAGAATATTGCACTAGCTGCTCCTGCAATCGCGGCGTCTATGTCAGCGTCAGGGAAAATAATTGTTGGAGATTTTCCGCCAAGTTCTAGTGAAACTTTTTTAAGATTCCCTGCGGAAGCTTTTGTAATTAACTTTCCTACTTCAGTTGATCCCGTAAAAGCAACTTTATCCACTTGCGGATGAGCAGCAAGAGGGGCTCCAGCTTCCTCGCCTAATCCTGTTATAACGTTTAATACGCCTTCAGGTAATAACCCAGCATCATTTATTATTTCAGTTAATCTGAGGGCTGAGAGTGGAGTTTGTTCTGCGGGTTTTAAAACAATTGTACAACCGGCAGCTAAAGCAACTGATAATTTCCACGCAGCCATTAATAAAGGAAAATTCCATGGAATTATTTGACCAACTACTCCTACTGGTTCACGCAAAGTGTAACTGTGATATTGGGCTCCGGGAGTGTATGGAACTGAAATTGGTATAGTTTCGCCTTCAATCTTAGTAGCCCAACCTGCCATATATCTAAAAATATCTGATGATAAAGCAACATCAGCTCCAGCTGCTATTGCAACTGGTTTACCGTTATCAAGGGATTCTAATTGTGCAAGTTCTTCAGTATGTTGATCTATCAGCTCTGCAATTTTCCAAACGATTTTTCCTCTTTCATTTGGGGGTATTTTTACATGCCAATCTCCTGAATCAAAACATTTTCTCGCAGCTTTGACTGCATCATTGATATCTTGTTCATTGCCAGCTGAGCATGAAGATATTTTTTTCCCTGTTGCAGGATCTTCAACATCAAATGTTTTACCAGATTTTGAGTCAACCCATTTACCATTAATATAAAGTTTTTGCGTTTGTTTTAAAAATTTACCAACATTATCGTTGACGGTATAATTTAGTACAGAAGCATCCATTTTTTCCTCCAATAAATTTAAAATAACATTCTTAAATTTATATTATCAACTGTAATGTTTAATTACAATAAACTTCGGAATTTTGCTAAGAAGAATTTAAGTTTTCCAAAGAGTTTTTTTGATTAAAGTTTGGTAGGGTTAGGTTCGTCACCGTAGACGTCCTTGGGATCGAAGACTTTGTCTTTTTCTTTAAATTCGAGTTTATGTGAATATTTGTCGTGGTTTTTAATAAGCTTTCTGTAAAAGCATGATTTATATCCAACATGGCAACTTGCAGACATTCCTCCTAATTCCACTTTAAATATAACGCAATCTTGATCATCGTCTATCATGATTTCTTTAATATTTTGACTTAAACCGCTTGTTTGTCCCTTTTTCCACAAACACTTTCTACTTCTGGACCAATAATGAGCTTCTCCAGTCTCCATTGACATTTCAAAAGCTTCCGGATTCATGTAACCGTGCATTAAAACATGATTGTTTTTAGCATCAACTGTGATAACTGGTATTAAGTTGTTTTTATCGAACTTAGGTTGTAGAATTGTGCCTTCTTCCACTTGAAACACTGATTCTCTTTTGCTGAATTTAACCATTATTCCATTATATAATTCAAAAACCTTTTTTGAAGATTTAAATCTTTTTCGAATTCACCTAAAAATGAATTTGTAATGGTTGAGACGTTTGGTTTTTCAACACCTCTAGTTGTCATACATTGATGAACAGCTTTAATGTAAACAGCAACACCCCTGGGTTTCATAGATTTTTCAATGGCTGTAGAAATCTGTTGTGTCATTGTTTCTTGTGTTTGAAGTCTCTTTGCAAATATCTCAACTGTTCTTGCCAGCTTGGATATACCAACAACCCTTTTAACAGGTATGTAAGCGATGTGCGCGATGCCAATAACAGGTACCATATGGTGTTCGCAGTGTGAGTTAAATGGAATATCCTTGAGCATAACCATGTCTTTATATCCTTGAACGTCTTCAAATGTTTTGGACAGATATTTTTCAGCTGATTCTTTGTATCCAGAGAAGAATTCTTCATAAGCATTTATAACTCTCTTGGGTGTTTCTCTTAAACCTTCTCTATTAGGGTCGTCGCCAGCCCACCTTATTAGAGTTTCAACAGCTTTTTCCGCTTCTTTTCTACTTACTTTATTCTGATGCGAGATTTTAACATTTTTTATAGAGCTAGAGTCCATGTTTCGATTTTCTTTCCAAATAAATATTTAATAATAATAATCTTGTGTTTAAAAAAAAAATTTAAAGTAATATATTTAATACTACTTAAATTGAAAATTGCAAAATGAAATTTAAAATCTCAAATGGAACAGTTTTTGATCCTACCCAGGATATAAATAAAAAAAAGATAGATATTTATGTAAAAGACGGAGTGATCGTCAAGCCAAAGCAGTACGAGCTTTCTGATTACAGAAAAACATATAATGTTAAAGGTATGGTTGTTATGGCAGGGGCAATAGATATTCATTCACATATTGCAGGTGGTAATGTAAATAACGCGAGAATGTTATCTCCGGAAATTCACAACAATTTCATGGAAAAAAATCTTGGTAGAAAAAAATTGTTACCAGGATTTAATTCACGTTGGACATCTGAAGGAACTGGATACAGATATGCAGAAATGGGTTTTACAACAGTGATTGAGCCCGCAGTTTTACCAATTAATGCCTTTCTTACCCAACTAGAGTTAGAACAAATTCCAATGATTGATAAAGGATGTTTAGGAATAGTTGGAAATGATAATTTTCTCTTAGAGGCATTAAACAAAAAAAAAGGACAATCTTTCATTGATGATTATGTCGCCTGGAATATTAATTCTTCTAAATGTATGGGTTTAAAAGTTATTAATGCAGGTGGTACCGAATTTTTCAAGTATTCAGGAGAATCAGAATCTTTCGAATTAGATGATATTGTTCCACAATACGGAGTAAGTTCAAGGCAAATTCTGGAGTCACTAAACATAGCAAATGAAAATTTAAAAATACCTCATCCAGTTCATGTACATTGCAATAATCTTGGAACCGCTGGAAACATAAAATCAATTCTAAATACTATTGATGCTGCCCAAGGAAGAAGAATGCATTTAGCTCATATACAATTCTATGGCTACGGAGATAAAGGAAAAAAAGGTTTTTCTTCTAGTGCTTATGAGTTAGCAGAAAAGGTAAATAAAAATGGAAATATTACGGTTGATATTGGTCAAATTATGTTTAAACCAACTATGACAATATCATCTGATTTATGGAAACAAAATCAAGCAAAAAATCATGCAAAACCTAATAAGTGGGTTCTTTCAGAAATAGAGGATGGAGGAGGTGGGGTAATACCTTATGAATATAAAGAAACAAATTTTGTTAATGCCATGCAATGGTCAATTGGGTTAGAACTTTTTTTGTTAATTAAAGATCCGTGGAGAGTGTTTTTAACAACTGACCATCCAAATGGAGCTCCATTCACCTCATACCCAGAATTAATTCGGCTTTTGATGGATGGTGACTTTAGGAATTCTGAGCTCAATAAAATTAATAAGTCTGCAAGAGAAATATGTAATTTAAAATTTATTAACAGAACTTACAGTTTTTATGATTTAGCAATCATGACAAGAGCAGCACCAGCAAAAATACTTGGTCTCTCAGATAGAGGATCTTTGAAGGAAGGATCAATAGCTGACATTGCTATATACGACCCAAAAAAACCAATAGATAAAATGTTTAAAAACGCTGAATTAGTATTTAAAAATGGTATTGAAATTGTAAAAAAGGGAAAAGTTCAAAGACACCTAAAAACCAAAACAAATTTCTTGAAGCTAAATTATGATAAAAAAATTCATTCTAAAATTAAAGACTGGTTAGACAACTACTATTCTCTGAATTTAAGCGAGTTTGAAGTTGAAGAAAAATATTTTAAAGAAAATAACTTTCAACCTATTAAATAGTTTCAATCCTTATCTAGAACTCTAAAAAAAAACGGGGTTACAAACAATGTAAGAAATATCGAAAAGATGATTCCAGAAATCAGAACTATACCTATTGTTAACCTTGACTCAAAACCAGCACCACTTCCAATAACTAGCGGAATGATTCCAATTACTGTGGAAAAACCTGTCATGAGCACTGGCCTAAACCGCATTTTACAAGCTCCAATAATTGCATCATATGATTTTTTTCCATTTTGTTTGAGCTTCCTAGCAAATTCAATTATTAAAATTCCATTTTTAGCTGCTATACCAGTTAAAATTATTAAGCCTATTTGACTAAAAATATTTAAAGAATTGTTTAGATAAAAAATGGCAGCAAGAGGTGCAACCAGCGTCAAAGGGACGGACAACATAATCATAAATGGAAATTTAAAACTCTCGAACTGAGCACTCAAAACTAAATAAACGAAGATTAAAGAAACAAAAAATAAAAAATAGAATTGATTCATAGATTTTTGATATTCTTTACTTTGGCCTTTAAAATCAATTTTATAATTTCCCTCTAAATTTTCTTTAGAAATATTCTCTAAGTAATTAATTGCTTCACCCAAAGAATAAGTTTTGTCAAGTCCTGCACTCAGTGTTATAGATCTCATTTTATTATATCTATTTAATTCTTTTGCCTCTGAGACCTCTTTGAAATCTAATAAATTATCTAATCGAATATAATTTCCATCTGAAGATTTTACTTCAAATGCTCCAATATCTTTAATATTTTTTCTATTTTCTTTTTTTGCTTGAACAACAACATAATATTCTTCTCCATCTTCAATGAATGTATTAATTTTTCTTCCAGCTAAAAGTATTTCGAGTGTTCGTCCTATTTCAAAATTTGAAACTTTTAAATCTGATGCCTTATTTCTGTCTATTGCTACTTTTATTTGCGGTCTATTCTTTTTGTAATCTATTCTCGTAAAAACAAAGTTTTTATTGAGTTTGACTTTATCTAATATTACTTGCATGTTTTTTAAGATATTAGGGTATGTATCCCCTGAAAGAACAAATTGAAGTTGTTGTCCAGACCTTCTTTGTCCAAGTCCACGTGGTGGGAAAATGATTACCTTGGAATCAGTAATTTCATTAGAAATAGCTTTAAATTCTTCAATTATTTTCCAAATTTTCCTTCTCTCATCCCAATGATTTAAAACTATGATTCCTAAACCATCACTAAAATTCTCTGTACCAGAAAAACTTCTTGGAACTCTTAAAAGAATTCTTTTTGCCTCTTCATTTTCATTAAATTTAATCAGTTTATCCTCTAATTTTAACATTTGTTGAACAGTGTTTTCGAAAGTACTTCCCTCTGGTGACTCCATAACCATTATAAAAACACCTCTGTCTTCTTGCGGAGCAAATTCTTTCGAAATTTTCTTATAGAAAAAAATTGAAAGAGAGATAATTGGAATAAAAATGAATAGATAAATAATTCTTTTTTTTAAAAAAAAGTTCAGAATTAAAATATACTTCTCCTCAAACTTTTTGGAGTACTTTTTTCTATTCACATTAGAAAGTAACTTGGAACAAAGCATTGGAGTCAACGATAATGAAATTATTGTTGAAAAAAAAATTGCACCTATAATAGTTACAGCTAGTTCTTCAAATAGCTTTGCGGTGTCACCTTGTAAAAATATAATTGGCATAAATATACTGATCAAGACAACTGAAGTTGATAGAATTGCAAATAAAACCTCTTTAGAACCCTCTATTGCTGCAGAGAGTCTAGATGAACCATTTTCAATTTTTTTGTGAATATTTTCTAACATTACAATAGAATCATCAATAACCAGTCCAGTGCATAAAACAAGTGCAAGTAGTGTTATCAGATTTAGTGAAAACCCAAAAAAATTTAAAAAAATGAATGTTGATAAAATTGAAATTGGAACAGTAATTACAGGAATTAAAGTACTTTTTATATCCCTTAGAAAAATTAAAATAATAATTGTTACTAAAAGAACTGCAAAACAGAGTGTAAATATTACTTCTTTTAAAGCTTCAGATACAAACAAAGAGGTGTCATAACTCTGATAGATGTTTATATTGTCTGGAAGTTCATCTTTAATATTTATGAATTCTTGTTTCACTCTATCTGTCACATCGATCAAGTTTGCTGTTTTTTGCTTTAAAATACCAAGACCTACCATTTCCTCACCATTTCCTCTAAAAATTTGTCTTGTTTCTTCAGGTCCTATTTCAATTTTTGCTACATCTCCTAATCTGACAAATGAAAAATTATTTTCTTTTTTAAGAACTAGATTTCTAAAATCCTCAACGGTTTTGTAGTTACTTTCGAGTTTTACAGTATAATCTCTAAATCTTGACTCTATTCTTCCTGCCGGTATTTCAACATTTTCAGTCAGTAACTTTTGTTCAATTTCTGTAACAGAAATACCGAATTGAGATAGTAAAAGTGGATCCACCCAAATTCTTAATGATTTTTTTTTACCACCCGAAATTCTTACTTTTGCTACCCCTGGAATAACGGATAATCTGTCAACTAAAAATCTGTCAGCATAATCAGTTAACTCAAGTTGATTTATATCGTTAGAAGTTAAGTTTAACCACATTACAGCACTGGAATCTGAATCAATTTTTGATATTTCAGGTGGATTAGAATCTTTCGGAAGGTTTTCTAAAATTCGTGAAACGGAGTCTCTTACATCATTTGCAGCTTCATTAATTTCTTTGTCTGCTTTAAATTCAATTGTTATTTTAGATCTTCCGTCTCTGCTCACAGAGGATATAGATTCAATTCCGTCTATGCCGCTTATTTGACCCTCAATTATTTCTGTGACTTTTGTTTCAACAATTTCTGATGATGCTCCTGGATAAAGTGTATCGATAGTTATTTCAGATCTTTCTATGTCAGGAAATTGTCTTAATGGTAATTTATCCAATGAAAGAAAACCAACTATAACCAGAAAAATTGAAAGTACAGAGCAAAATACTGGTTTCTTAATAAAAAACTCGGAAAAATTCATTTTAAAGTAACTTTTGTTCCTTCTTTAACTTTGTTA
>MDTG01264706.1_pt1 | contig 10771 bp, 10 predicted proteins | sample 811421 | NCBI WGS metagenome assembly MDTG01 (sample SAMN05326645, study PRJNA326480) | marine metagenome | isolation source: seawater | place: Pacific Ocean: South East | collected 2011
ACGACGGCGTTCCCGACGGAGGGCTCGGCACGACCGCCGCTGCTGCGGGGGGCATGGAGTCCTCCCGCGCTTACGCGACAAAAGAATGTAGATTTTTGTGGACGGTTGTTAATACCATTGTTAAAAAACTGCGACCTTTTGAGACCTTTTTCAAACGAGAAAAAAGAGCTCAAGTATTGTGCCACGTCGCTATGGACTCTTTCGGTAAGTGGCTCTTTCGGTGGTGGCAGAAAAGACCACAACAAAAGACGGGTGGGTACAAAAAAGATCAAAAACGAAAAAGGGAGGAGGAGGAGGAAAGAGAGATGCAAAAAAAAAATTATAGGGAGTCGTCAGGTCGTCTTTATTTGTTTGTACATTTTTTTCAAAGAAGCTTTTTTGTCTCGTGATGTCATCTTTTCTTTTTTTCTCCAATTTTGAAAGAAGAGGAGTCAATCATCGGTCTTTTTGGTCTCTGACGACGTCGACGACGACTTTGAATGCGAAGAAGAAGAAGAACGCGGCGACGACATTTTTTCTCGTTTACCGCGGAACGTACCACCCTGGAGGTACGAAGAAACCATCGTCGCCGTTATTATTATTAGTATTATTATTATTATTATTATTCTCCGCGTTTCGCCGGTTCAAATTTTTTGTCGTCGACGGCGGTTTCATGTCTTTGATGTCATCCAACTTGACGATAAAATCGAGCACTTTTCGATCGGTGTCGCGAAAGACGGAAATCTTGACCGAATCGCCAACGACGTGTTTATCCAAAGCGCGGAAGAGGTCGTAGGAGTCTTCGATTTTCTCGTCTTCGATGCCGACGATGACGTCGCCAAGGAGCAAACGACCCGAGTCGTCGCGTTTCGTGCTTCGAATACCAGCCCTTTCGGCAGGACCACCCTCTCTCGCATCCAGCACTAACACGCCTCCTAAACCTAACTGTTCGGCTATTTCGTCCGGAGCGAACGACACGCCGATGATTGGACGAGTGACTCTACCAAACCGGATGATTTGGTCGACGATGCCGGTGACCATGTCTACAGGTAACGCGAATCCGACGCCAGAAGAGGTACCCGAAGCACTATAAATGGCAGTATTCAAACCAATGAGTTGACCCGAAGAGTTTAAGAGTGGACCACCACTATTTCCAGGGTTAATAGCCGCATCAGTTTGAATAATACCATCGATTGGTCTCCCCGTGTTTCCGCTTTGAATCTGTCTCGATAACCCAGACACGACCCCGGTCGTCAACGTGTGGTCTAAACCAAACGGATTCCCGATCGCAAACACTTTTTGACCAACTTGTAAACTGCTTGACGACCCAATTGGCAACGCTTTGGCTTTATTTTTGTAACAATTTTCATCCATCAGTTTCAAAACTGCGATATCTTTATCGTCGTCGAAACCGACAACTACCGCGTCGCATGCGTCCAAGACGTCGTTAATTTTTCCTTTACCGTTCAGACCGCGATTATTTTGCAAACTAAACTGTACTTTCAACTCATTCGCATCTTTGATGACGTGATAATTCGTCACGACGTGTCCTTCGTCGTCCCAGATGATCCCGGATCCCGCGCCCTGCGGCTGCTCGGTCAAACTCAACGTAAAAACGTCTCTCCTCACCGCGACGTTGGTTATAAACACGACCGCCGACTTCGATTTCGTAAACAAATCCACCACCGGTTTCTCCTCGTCTTTCAACGGCGCTGATTTTTGCACTTTCGTCACGTAATTCGGTTCGATTAACTTTCGCTTCTCCTCGTCTTCCTTCTCTTTCAATTTCACGCCGATATCCGCAACCTTCGACGCGTCGCCTCGCCGGATGGCCTCCGCGAGCTGCGCGTTCAAATCGTCCTCCTCGTCCACGTTTCTCGAAACGTCGTAGTAGTACCGTTGTTCTTCACCCATCATCGTTTTTATTCTTTCTTGTTTTTCGTTCGCCAACGCCGCCGCGCTCGTTCTATTTTCGTCGTCCAACGCGTTTTGCACAGAGGCGAATTCAACCGCCTCTGCGCCGAGCGGTGCCAGCGACACGCACACCGCCGTCAGCGTCGCCGTCGCTTTCCTCCCGAGCGACGACGACGACGCGACCACCCCTCGAATCCAGTCGTTTTCTCTCTTTTCATCCTCGTCGTCGTCGTCGTCGTCTTCTCGCCGTTCGTCCGTCGTCGTCTTCACCGACGCGTCACGCCTCGAAAAGTACAGTCGTCGACGACGACGATGCCGATTTTGCGTGACGTCACGCGACGTCGTCGAGACGACTTTACACCACCACGCGTCTCTTTTTTGCGTCGTCGTTTGAAAAGCAGCAGCAGCAGCAGCCATCGTCGTCGTCGTCGTCAAAGCCGTCGTCCTTCGTCGGCCTCGGGCTTATACCAAAGCTGTTTGTCTTGTGGAGTCGTCTCTTTATGAATGTGTCTTTTTAAAGACAACCAAAAGGTATCAGGGTATTCTGACAGGAACTCAGAGCTGTATATCTTTGGGTATCACGATTGGTATCTCGTATCTCAGGTGTCTACGACTTTAAAGTAAGTTTACTTACGCAGTGCAAAGCCTCGTCGGGAGTCTTCAAAGCGGAGAGGCGTGTGCCACCTCCATAAAAAGGGAAACGGTCTTTAGAGTCTTTTCGGGTGATATGTTTAGGGTTTAGGGTTTAGGGTTTATATCTCTTGGTCTCCTTTCTGTGTTGTTGTGTGGAGTGCTGCTGCTGCTTTGTTCTTTATCATTAGATACACAATTTTTCCAATTCATATCGAAGACCATCATCATCATGCCTCCGCGCGTGCCCGCGTCTGTGGAAACGGTCGAAAGCATCCACCGACTGGCGGATATCGTCGCTCGATTCGGCGCGGATAAGGAACACATCGCGCGAGAAAGCATCGCGAAGAACAAGTTCCATTTCTTAAACGCGAACGCGGATCGAATTGGATTCGTCTATTACGAGTGGGTCAAAGGGGAGAAACTCATCGTCGCTTCCAACGCGTCGAAAAGAAAAGAGAAGACTTTGGAGGAGGCTTCGCACGACGACAACGCGAAGAAACGACGAAGAAACCCCCCGGCGGAACAACAACAACAACAACAACAACAACAACAAACGACTTTGACGACGCGGCGACCGATAATGAAGATTGCTATTTTGGACGTCGTCAAAACGCATCTGCAACCGTTATACGCCAACAAAGACGTGACGAAGGACACGTATAAGACGATATGCCGGAAGACGTGCGAAAAGGTGATGAGCAAAGAACCGGACGTGGAAGATGACGAGGAAAACGTGAAGAAATGGCTCGACGAACACACGAAGAAGAAAATAAGAGGGTTGGTGGAGATTTTCGTAGAGAAGGCACGCGGCGGTGGATAGAGCGCTTTGTAAAAGTAGTTAAGTACGCATATAATTATATCACGATAACGTCACGCGCGCGAGAAGAACGTCGTTAGTCGTCTTTCAAGTTCACGAGGCCGGTAATCTGCCTGAATTTGTCCGTGTACGCGCCCCCACCAGACTTCTTACCCCCATCAGATTTCGCACCACCTTTCTTCGCGACTTGCGAATACGCGAAGACGCCCGCCAATGCGATGCAAGTGCCGGCTAAATTCATCGGAGACACCGGGTTGCGGAAGAACAACACCGAAGAGGCGATGACAACCACTCTCTTCACGCAGTTCCCGACCGAGTGCGTCACTGGAGTGACTTGTTGCAAAATCATATACGAGACTTGTTGGTATAAATGGAACGTCGCCGCAGTAATAAACACTCTTTGTACCATTTCCGCCAACGGGAACCCGCTCGTGGCCAACGCCGCCGGCGTGAATTTCACGCCTTCCATCAACACAGCCAACGGTAAGGAAATCAACGCGCTCAACAACGTCATCACGGAAAATAAAGTGATGTTATCCATCTTCACGCCTTTTTTGTTCCCTGCCATCACTTTCTTCGAAAACACGTTTCTGGATTGAAAGACGACGTTAGAACCCATGGCTGCGCCAAAACCGATCCAATTAAAGCTCGCCTCCGCCAAACTCGCCATCGCGACGCCGCCAACCACCGGTACCAACGCAGCCACGACCGCGGGGCTCGGCGTTGCCCCTAAAAACAAATACGAGAACAAAACGCTAAAGAATGGTTCCATCGCTTTGATCGTGTGCGTAAAGCTCACCGCGACCTTACCCAACGAGATGTTTGTCAACAAGTTCCCAGCCGTATGAATCATCGCCAACGGCAACACCATCTTCAGATTCTCCGTCGAAAACACCTCTTTTTCAGGTCGTTCCACGAGATTTGACCCCCACATGATGGCGACCAGCACGCAGCCACCGAGGAATTGGAACATCGTGCAATGCACCGGGTACGGGAACGCTTTCAACACTTGCTTGTTGTAAATGTTAAACACGATGTTGAACGCGTACCAGCCCGCGAATAAAACGCCCAACAGAGCAGTCTTCTTCAGGTCATTCGACATCTCGAGAGACGACCCACCCCCGGCCGCTGCTTTCGTCGTCGTCGTCGCGCGTCCTCCTCTCGTGGCGGCGGCGAACGACGACGTTTTCCCCCTTTGTCTCGCCGCCGCCGACGTAGGCCTCGCGCGCGCCACCGCGTCTCTGGACGAGACCATCGATGCATCATCGTCCGTCACGGACGCCAGACCTTCCGTCCTTCTCATTTTGGTCGACCCCACAAAAGTCGATGATGATGATGCAGACGACGACCTCCCCGCAGTCGTCAAAGGCTTTCCCCTCCAAGGCGACTTTGAGGAGGACGTCGACGAAAACGCACAAAAGCACTTTTTCCCGACGGTTTCGGCAAACGCGTTCATCGTATTGTTGTGTGTGTCGCGTGTCACAAAGGCGAATGAAAAGTGTCGATTTTATCCATTTCATTTCACAAAAAACCTCTCGAAAGGGCACAAAATTCAGAACCCACACAAAAAAAACACAAGAGTCCTCTCTCGTCTCTCTCTTTCTCTGTGACTATAGTCTCCTCTTTCTCTCTGCGCTCTTCTCTAAATACTACTCTCTGTAATAAAACAAAGACCACCACGGGCCCACGCGAGATGATGACGATGATGATGATGATGATGATGATGATGATGACTCACAGGACAAATGGGATGAAGGCTTTCCTGCGTTTCCCAACCGCGGTTTCCCCGAACTGCGCGACGTACCATCGGCGATAGTGCGCCGCGCGGGGGAAAAGGTTGGCGAAGGTCCACGCCGCGAACGCGTACAAGGACGAGTTACCCGTCGCAACGGCTAAACCGAGCCATTCGATGAATTCGCCGAGGTAGTTTGGACATAAGACGTAGTCGAAGAGAAATCCACTCGGGAGAATGTATTTGCTTCTTTTGGCGGAGACGACCGAGTGGCGACGAGCGGCGGCGCGCGGCGGCGCGGATCGAGAGGTTGCTCGGCGGCGGAGGAGGAGGACTTCGTCGGAGAAGACGTTGATGAAGGCACCAGTTATCGCGAAAAGAAGACCGATCGTAAACAGCGGTGACTCTCGAGAACGGCGCGTTCCCCCGACCGCGCGTAACTCACTCGCGATGAACGCGCCGTTCAAGAGATTGAACAGGATGGCAGAACCTATTTGATGTGAAGCGGGACGTCGTGAAGACGACGAAGACGTGAGTGAGTGAGTGAGACCAAACGCTCGTCGACCAAAGCGCAGACAAACGAACGAAGACAGCAATATCCAGCCTACTTTATCGAGCTGACGTTTTGTTCATCGTTAAACTATTCGATGCGCGACTTCTACGCGACGGATTAAGCGAAAAATGTTCCGCTTTCGAAAGCGAAGCGACAAAGCGGCATCGGTCGGGAACAACGCACCAACGACCGGTACGTTGGTCTTTCCAATCGTTCTTCTCAGGGGCCACACGATCGCTCGGTGGGCGTAGTGCGCGATAAACCACGTCAGAACGAGTATCGATCCTCCATTCTTCGCAAAGTTTCGGGACCCTCCTCCTTTGGAAAACTCAAACACACACGTGTCTTCTCGACAATTAAGGTAAAAATACATCAGCGCGATTGGACTGACGCTTTCTTGAATCATCCATCCAATCCGCCCGGGAACAGCTGGTCCCCACTTGGAGGTAAAAAACCGCCCGTACGGCGCGGAGACGACCGAGAGGAAGGGAAGCGCGAGGAGCGCGGCAAACGTCCATCGCGAAAGCGCGTCGTCAAAATCGTTTGTTTTCGTCGGCGCCGTCATGTCATCTCCCTTCTCTTCTCTCTCTTCTCTGTCTCTCTCTCCGCGTTTATCGACCGTCTTTTAGGCTCGGATAGGTCTTCACCGAGTCGCCGGGAGATTTTGCCGCGATGTCTGACGCCTCAACGCCCGGACGAGAAGGAAGGCGCCGGGAAAGTGACGATATCATATGTGAATTGGAAAATGCCATCCATTTTTCCGTCACACCATCGACGCGCTTTTGTGTGGCCCTCTTTGCGCCGCGCGGATTCAACCGCGCCGCTCGACGACACAAAAGCGCGAGCGTAGACGACGAGCGACGGGAGGGAAGGAAAGCCGTCTTTTTGGGAAACAACGGTGTCCTCCATCCATCGTTCAAGGAGCGACACAAGCGTCTCGTACCTCTTCCAAAGTGAACACTCAAACCGTTAGGAGTATGAGCGGCATCCAAAACGCCTCCCCGAACGATGATGATGATGATGATGTGTCCATCGCTCACGCGCGCATTCTCCGCGCGTCGCTCTCCGCGGCGGTGCAAAACGCCGCCGGTCCGATCGGGTTAGCCGCGCAACACGCGATGCTGGGAAAACGGAGCAGCACCGCGCTCGCCGCCTTTGGCGTGTGCGTCAACGTGTCCAATCTGGGAACGACGGTGTTCCAATTCGTGTCGCTCGGGTCGACGGCGAAAGTCGGGGCGTCGGTGGCGAAACGCGAAGGAAAGGCAGTCGTGAGAAGACACGTGCGAGAGAGTTTTTGCACGTCCGTTCTCGCCGGCGTCGCCGCGGGCGGTGCGCTGTTGCTGTCGAGAGACACTTTGTTTAGCGCTTTGGGAGGTGGAGAAGCCTTGAGAGCCGGGCGAGGGTATTACGCGTGGCGATGCATGTCGATACCGTTTAAAACGAGCTCGAATGCGTCGATTGGGGTTTTAGGAGGGTACGGGTACGTTCACGTGGTTTCGGTGATGAACAGCGTGGTGGCGGTTTTGCAAGTTTCGATGGTTGGTGTCGTGTTGCGCGCGTGTTCGGGGAAGCGAGAAGACGAGGTTTTGGATCGGCTCGGTTTGGCGTATTTCGCAGTCATTGTATTCCACGCGATGGTTGGATGGGCGATTGTTCATTTCAATCCGCCGAAAGAGATTGGGTTGGAACGCAGGGGAAAGAGAAGAGAGACGACGGAGTCAGAATATGAAGAGAAAAGTAAAAAGGATTTCGAGGACGCGTTGAACATGTTCGCACGAAGCGTGTTGTTACAATCTTCGTTTTTTATCGCTGTGATTGTAGCTTCGAGAAAATTACCGATCGAGGGATTAGCAGGTCATCATTTGACCGCACAATTATGGTTAGTGTGTAGCTACATAGTCGACGGTTTTGCGACGATTGGAACGATTTACGGCAGCAGGCTTTATTCGATTAAATGTATTAAAAAAATGAGAGTGTTGACGGTTCGATTGTTATCGTACGGCGTCTCACTCGGTCTCTTGTTTTGTGTCACGTTTTTGAGTTTAGGAGCTACAGGTCGTAAATTGATTGCGGGCACGGACGAACGTACAAATTTTTATCTCGAGAAGACGTGGACCATCGTCAGTTTCGCGCAACCAGTCAACGCACTGGTGTTTGTGTTGGACGGCTTAATGTACGCGACGAAATCTTACGCTTTTGCAAGAGATGTCATGGTCGCCGGCGTAGGTTTAGTGTATTTACCTGCCATCTTAAGCGCGACATTGATAGTCGATGGGAAACCTGGTTCGGGACCAAAAGTTATCGCTCGCATTTGGATCGCAAAGTTAGCTTTGAACGTGTGGCGGATGTTCTTTTTATCTGGGAGAGTCTTCTTTTGGATTTTGAAGGAAGAGGATCGATGCGGCGAAAATGACGACGACGACGACGACGACGACGACGACGAAAGAGATACGAGTGGCAGTGAAATAAGCGATGAAGAGGACATAGAAGAATCTATGATAGACAGTGATGACGACGACCACACGCCGTTGTTGTCACTCTAACTAGTAGATATTGCACGATATTTTAGTTCATATGTATGTATCGAGATAGACGATTTCTATTTACATTACTACATCACCATCTTCGTCTTCGCTCCAATCGAAATCGCTCCCGTCTGCGTCGTCTTGTTCCAAGGTCTTTGCGATTTCTTTCTCTTTTTTCATGCGTTTTCTTTTCGCTTTCTCTTGCGCCGGATTATACTGCCCTTCATTCCCATATAGCTGTTTGTTTCTTCCGAGTTGAGCCTTGGCGTCGGCGCGCTTGGAGATTTCCATGGCGCGTTCGGCGCGCTGAGCCGCGGCGGATGTATTCCCTTTTCCACTCCCGTCGTCTAACTCTTTTGAATCATCATCCTCTGAAACGTCCATATCTTCGTTGTCCATATTTCTCGCTCCGGCGCCGCCATTCGTTTGCGCTCTTTCTAATAAAACACCCTCGTGCTCTTCAATCATCATCCCCGAACCGATGGTTTCGCTCATCAACGCAAAATCGTCGTCGTCGTTCTCAGGTAAACCCGCGATAACCGTTGATGTTTCGTTCTGATACGCAGTTTCGACGTCGAATTCTTTCGCTTCGGCGGAAACAAACTCGGTCGATGCGTGTTGTTCGTGTCCTTCACGAAACTTTGGTGGTTGCGTAAAGTACGGAATCTTCCCGGCGTTCCAATCGGCTAAGATTACTTTTGCTGAGGCAACTAAATCTGGAATACCTCCCTTCTTCAGTTTCCCCATCGAGCGACTAGCTTGTCTCAGAAAATCGTCCACGTCCGCCCACTTTCCCGTTTTATACGTCACCATCAGTTTCTCTTGAGGACACCGTTGGATTATTTCGTGTACCGGCGCAATCGGATCAGTCAGGCGTTCAATCTTGACGCAGTTTCTCAGAGCCGTTGCGCCTTCTGATTCACCATTCGCGGACGAGAACACCACGCCAGGACTGTCCAAAAGTTTCACGTGTTTGTCCAAAATAATTTCTTTCGCTTTCGTGGTCATGCCCGGGGTGTTCCCGGTTGCCGCGGAGGTTGAAGATCTCGTCAAAGCGTTGATGATGGACGATTTACCGACGTTCGGAAACCCAACGATTCCGACGGTAATAGACGTTTTTATGTTTTTATTTCTCGCGTAGTTTTTCAACAGTTGCAATAAAATTGCCCCGCCGCCGTTGGATTTTGATTTCTTGTTGCCTTGAAATGCAATCGCAGGTAGCTCTTCGCGGAAATATTTCAGCCACGCCTGCATAAAGAAAGAAGAAATGGTCACAGTGAGTACACTTCAACACGAATTCATCACGCGATATCGCAAAAATAAAAATCACATTTCACTCTGCGAGTCAGACTCTTCCTATCATTATATTGGTAAACGTCAAGCATCCCGCACAAATGTGTGTAGCATTTAGCGCACAGGACATCAGCGAAATCCGCTAAATATTTTCTTCATCACCCCCGCGGAGAAAAACGAAAAAAAATACCAAGAAAGAAGAAGAAAAACATACCTCCACGTTGCTCTTCGGCACTAAGTCAATCTTGTTCAACAACAAAATCACTCTCTTACCAGGATTTGTCTTTCTCACAAATCTTTCCACCTCTGGTGCTCGACATGCCAACGGATCCCTCGCGTCCAACACTTGAATAACCACGTCCGACAACTCGACCACTTTTACGAATTCCTTGTAATACGCCCGTCGACTGGCATCCGAATCTCTGTCGTCCGTTTGCATGCCATCCGCACCATCACCAATGGTTTCCGCCAACTGCGCTTTCAGCTTCATCTCGTACGCGTTCTCTTTCTTCTTAGCCATCGTCGCCAAATCTTCGAATTCTACTCCTGCTTTTGCTTTCGCCTTGTTTTCGAGACGCTTCTTGTTCCTCTCCAACTTCTTCTGCTCTTTGATGTGGTCTTGTCGAAAGTTTTCAAACTTCATCTCTTTAATCAGCTCGTCTCTGTACGGGTAATTCGCCGGCACTCCGCCTATTTCTTTCGGTTTCTTCGGCTTGATGCCCAGTTTTTTTAAGCGCGCTTCCTCTTTTCGCTTCTTCTTGTGGTGCTCTTTCACTTTACGAATGACTTTGTACTTTTGCTTTAACGTCGTCCGTTTCGACTTGGATTTGGTGGACTTTTTCGGCATGATGGCGCGCGTCGTCGATCTGTGGTTGTTTTAGCGGGGGTTCGTTCGCGCTCTGTTCGCGCGCTCTGCGTGTGCGGTGTGTGTGTGCGCGCGCGTTGGTCTTCTCGTGGTGGAACGAAATCTTCTCCTCAAGCCGCCGCCGCTCTCGGGAAATGCTCTCGCGCCGTCACGCGAAACGCGCCGTGAAGTCTCGACGACCCGCTCTGATACGACAGAAAGAACTGGCGGCGTATATCTGATCGCACGCGCGTGCGCTCACGAATCGAGAGGGTATCGCGTTCGATAAAATGTGTCTTCGCGCCCTCGAGTTTGAGGAGGACTCAAAAGCGACCTTGGAGCAAAATTTGTGAAGCGAAAAGAAGAGCTCTTTTTGTGGTGGCATATATATGTTTCTAAGATTGTGTAATTTTAGTATGATTATGGTGTGATAGTTTGATTATGGTGTGATTGTATGACTTCGGTGTGATTGGTGTGATAG
>MDTG01284811.1_pt1 | contig 10771 bp, 9 predicted proteins | sample 811421 | NCBI WGS metagenome assembly MDTG01 (sample SAMN05326645, study PRJNA326480) | marine metagenome | isolation source: seawater | place: Pacific Ocean: South East | collected 2011
CACCGGCGGTACAGCGGTCGTCATCAGCGGCGACCTCAGGCTTCAGTTTGACGAAGTTGGCCTCCAGACGGTGTCCATATCCACGTCCGACGGCTACGCAACGAACAGCTACGAGATCACCGTCAACGTCTTTGATGCCCTTCCGTTCTATGTGTCGACGACCGACGATGGTTCCGGACACATGTACGTTCACATGGCCGACACCTACGAAACTCAAACCCCAATCGCCACCTTCTCTCTGACGGATTCCGCACCCTCTTACAACCTCATCTCGGTGACGTGGTCGCTGTGCAACGAATTGTCGGGCACCTGCGACGGCTTTTGGGAGTACGACCTCGACATGTCCCGCTCCAGCACCGGGTGGACGGAGGAGATGAACATCCCCTCGTCCTACGGTGATGGTGGCTACGCCCGCATCAACGGAATGCGCAACATGGACTACATTGGCTTGACCGTCCGAGCCGTGGACACCACCGGTCAGGAATACAAAACGAGCGAGACCGTCAAGTGGATGACCACCGAAGCGCTTCCCGACCCGGTGGACATGGACGACGCTCTGCTTGAATGGTACGTCGCCGACCTCATCGCCGACATCGCCGCCCTCGAGGAAGAGATTGCTGCTGCAGACAGCACCGAGGCCGTCTCGCTCGAGCAGAATTTGATGACGCTTCGTTCAAACTTTGACCTTGCGTGCGAGGACCCGCGAGCCGATTGCCCAGGTGAAGAGGTCAAGAGCAGTGGAGGCGACGCAGCCGACTCAGGCCTCAACATGAACGTCGTGTTCATCGTGTTCGGTGTGCTCATTGTGGCTGCGCTGCTTGGCCTGATGTTCATGCGAAGAAGTGGCCAAGAAAAGGAACCGAAGTGGAACGAAGCTTCCCTGCCTGTTCACGACACGGTGGCCAATTCGATGTACGGTGGCGCTCAGCACATTTTCCAACAACAAGTTGCGCCGATGGCCGCTCCAGCGGCCACACCTGCTCCAATGCCGGTCGCGGCACCTGCTGCCGCACCGGTGGCCCCCGTCGCAGCCTACGCCGGCCCCCCTCTGCCCCCCGGTGGCCTCCCAGCGGGATGGACCATGGAACAGTGGGCGTATTACGGCCAGCAATACATCGACCAGATGAACCAGCGTTGACGCAGGTTTCCGACCCTTCGACGGGCTACACTGGAAAGCATACCCCTAAAGGGGAGAAATGAGAGGAACTCTCGTGGCCGAAGAAGACGCACGTCCTGTTGAGGAGTCTCCCATTGAGGAGCCTGCCAGCGATGAGGAGGCTGCCGTCGTCACAAACGAGCCCACAACCACGGTCTGGGCGCCCGAGCCCACCGGCTCCGACGAAGTGCTGAACCAATCCGTGGACGATTGGATCGCTGATGTTGAATTCGAATCCACCGCTGACGTGCCCATCCCAGAACGACTCGTGGATCAAGTCATCGGCCAGGAAGCAGGTTCGGTGGTCATCAAGAAGGCCGCTGAACAACGCCGCCACATGCTCATGATCGGTGACCCGGGAACCGGCAAATCCATGTTGGCTCGCTCCATGACCGACCTCCTCCCCAAGGACGCACTCGAAGACGTCCTCGTCTATCCCAACGAAGACGACGAGAACGTGCCACGCGTCCGAACGGTTCCCGCAGGGCGTGCAGACCGCATCGTCAAGGTGCAGAAAGAAGCGGTTCGACAACAGCGTGAGAAATCTCAACGAATGCTGTTTATTGCGTTCGCCGCCATCGGTTTCCTCCTCCTCATCGCCGCTCTACAGTCCGGCGACCTGTTCACGCTGTTGTTCGGCGGGTTCCTCTTGGTCTTCGGGTACATGTTCATTCGAAGTCGTTTGGGAGCCGTCGACGACAGCCGAATCCCCAAGGTGCTTGTCAAGCATGACCTGAACGAACTGCCGCCCTTCATTGACGCCACTGCAACCCTCTCAGGCTCGCTGCTGGGGGACGTTCGCCACGATCCGTTCCAGTCGGGTGGAATGGAAACCCCAGCCCACGACCGTGTGGAGCCCGGAGCCATTCATCGAGCCCACAAGGGCGTGCTTTACATCGACGAGATCAACCTTCTACGCCTCGAAGAACAGCAAGCCTTGCTGACGGCCATGCAAGACCGAGCCTTCCCCATTTCTGGACGATCAGAGCGTTCCTCGGGTGCGCTGACCAAGACCGAGGCGGTTCCCTGCGATTTCATCCTCATCGCCGCTGGAAATCTCGACGCCATCCAAGGCATGCACCCTGCGCTTCGCAGTCGTATCCGTGGCTACGGCTACGAGGTTTACGTGAATTCAGAGATGCCGGACACCTCTCGAAACCGTCGCCGTTTGATTCGATTCATCGCTCAAGAGGTCCTACGCGACCAAGACACCGTCCGAGAAATACCACACTTCCACAAAAGCGCAGTCTCAATGATCCTCCGTGAGGCTCAACGCCGAGCCGGTCGAAGAGGCAAGCTTTCCCTGCGACTGCGTGAACTCGGCGGACTCGTACGAATCGCCGGAGATCTCGCCGTTGAAGCCGGTGCTCCGTTCACGTCGGCCGAACATGTCCTCGGTGCACGAAACATCGCCAAACCGCTCGAACAACAAGTCGCCGACCGAATGATTGAGCGACGCCAAGACTACGCCATGCTCGTCAACAGCGGTGAGCGTGTGGGCCGAGTCAACGGCTTGGCTGTTCTCGGTGCCAACTCTGGTCTTTCGGATTTCAGCGGCATCATGCTCCCGGTGGAGGCTCTCGTCACGCCATCTCAGGGAGGTGGCGGGAAAATACACGCCACCGGAGGCCTGTCGGACTTGGCCAAGGAGAGCGTGACCAATGTGAGCGCTGTCATCAAAAAACTGACTGGCAAAGACATCTCCGACTACGACATTCACATCCAATTCGTGGACACGCACGGTGTTGACGGCGACTCTGCTTCCATTACCATTGCGACCGCCATCATTTCCGCTCTTGAAAACATCCCCATTCGACAGGATTTGGCCATGACCGGTTCGCTGTCCGTGCGCGGCGAAGTATTACCCATCGGCGGCGTTACTGCGAAGATTGAAGCCGCCGCTCGCTCAGGCGTCAAAACCATCGTCGTTCCTCGAGCCAACATGCAGGATGTTCTCTTGGACGACCGCTTTGAGGACATGGTCGAAGTTGTCGCCGTTGACACGCTGGACGAGGTCATGAAGTACGCCCTCATCAAGCACGACCAAAAGGCCAGTCTCGTTGAACGACTTGAAGCCGTTATCGACCGCCTCACGCCTGAAGTCCAAAGCAAAATTTCGCTTGTGTGATGAATCCGCCTCACGAGTTCAACGGGGTGTCTTACGAAAATCAACAACCGAACGGAGGCATGAAACACATGTCCTCCTCAGACGCCGGAAAAGGAGCATTGCTGACCCTTTTTCTGGTCACCATGATCGACATGATCGGTTTTGGAATCATCATTCCATTTCTGACGTACTTGGTTCAGGACCTCGCCGAAGCGGAAGGCGTGGTCCGTGTCGGGTTGTGGGTCGGCCTGCTGATGACGGCCTACTCAACCGCTCAATTCCTGTCTTCGCCGTTTTGGGGCTCGTTGTCCGACCGAATAGGGCGACGCCCCGTCTTGATGATTGGGTTGGTTGGCAACACCGTGTTTTTTACAGCGTTCGGGTTCTCGACCACGCTGTTGTTCGCTCTCGCTACGCGGTTTCTTGCGGGGGTGTTCAACGGCAACATCGCCGTTGCGCGCGCATACATCGGCGATGTGAGCACCCCGAAACAACTCGCATCTCGCATGGGCCTCATCGGCGCGGCGTTTGGCTTGGGTTTCACCATCGGCCCCTTCCTCGGAGGCGAGTTTTCCAATCCTGCAGAACGTTGGGGCGTGTTCGTTGGTACGGTGTTTGAAACCCACCCGTATCTCTTACCGTGCGCTATCGCCAGCTCGCTCTCTGCAGGCTCGCTGATTCTGGCCTACTACAAGCTGCCAGAGTCCATCGATGTTGAAGCTGCCAGCATGCGCAAGGACCAGCGACCATGGACGCAACGCATGTCCTCCGTGGCCACCAATTCAGTGGCCATGCTGCGAACCCCGAGCATCGGTGCAATCATCTGGGTCTCGATGCTGTTCATCTTCGGCTTCACCGTGATGCATTCGGTGTTCATCCTCTACACAGAAATGAGTCCAATGAAGGGTGGGCTAGGATTCAGTGAGCAGGACAACGGTCGCATCTTTGCGACCATTGGACTCCTTGGTATACTCACGCAGGGTGTGCTCATCGGTCCGCTGACGCGCAGGTACGGTACCCGACGTTTGATTCCCGTCTCGATTCTTGGTGCAGGCCTTGGCTTGTTTCTCATACCTTACACTCAAGCAGACCTTGCGCCTTCCTTCTTGCCCTCATGGGCCGGGCCTGGTGCGATGGCTTGGTTCCAAATGCTCGTTGTGTGTTCTTTGATCGCCATTGGAAACGGCATCTTCCAACCTTCCTCCAGCACGTACCTGACACGCATCGCCCGAGACGAGGGGTACGATCTTGGTGCAGTGATGGGAGCGCAAGAGTCGTTGAGTGCGTTTGCTCGTATCTTAGGTCCGATCAGCGGGGGTGCGGTCTGGGAATTGACGGTTGAGGGCAGTTATCCTTGGGACTACCACACATCGTTCCATCTCTGCGGTCTGTTGATGGTGATTTCAGCGTTGTTGACCCTGCGACTGCCGCCGATGAGCAAGATCGAGGATTCTGTGAATGGAAACGCAGATCCTGTGCGTGATTGATGCTCAAAACGGGACGGTCGCTGAGGGGTCGCAGACAGCGATTCCGACTCCGAAACGTGGATTGCATCAGAGGACTTCGGTCAGGATGCGCTCAAGTTCGGTGTTGATGGTCAAGATCAGGGTTCCAAATTCCGGTGGAATGTTGGGATCTTCGTAGAGCTCTTCCAATTTTGACTGAGCCATGGCTATGCGCACGTCAAGTTTCTTGCTTTTGTTCAACAACCAATGCTCGCACGCTTCTTTTGCTTGACGGCGGATGTTGCGTGGGACTTTGGGATCATCAATTTGGTTGATGACCGAGGCAACCTGTTCCAATCGCTGTTCGATGTCCATGGTGTTCACCCGGTTGCACGCATGGATTGCTCAATGGCGGCCGTCTTTAAGTTGATGGCCGACTTGGTTGAACCATGGAGGCGACCAACGCGGCCATCTTAGGATGGACGCGGGTTGGCGTATTGCTCCTCGGCATGGGCTGGGCCGCATGGATGGACCACAAGACTCGACGGGTCGCCAACGAGCACTGGATCGTCTGGGCAAAGCCAGCAATTTTCATCTGGGCGCTCGACCTTATGGTCCAAGGTGCCGACTGGACCGTCTACCTGACCGCTTCTGCGGTGGTGGCGTACGCCAGTGTCTCTGTGTTCGGCCGCCCGACCCTTAGGGACGCCGTAAACGGGTCCTGGATGGACCGTGTGTTCCTCGTTTGGTACGGTGTGAGCGCCGCCGGTGCGGTGGCAGGAGCGATACGGTACCAAGACACCACGCCTGTTCAAGCGCTGCTGGGCGACGGTGAGGCACTGGGCGTCCTCTGGTGGAGAACGGCGTCGGTTGCTCTTGTGCTGGTTTTCATCGATGTGGCATGGCGACTTCGCTTGCTTCACGGCGGGGCCGATGCCAAGGCCTTGATGTGGGTGAGTTTGGTCTTCCCAACATGGGCTTCAGTCCCCCTTCCGTTTGACCTGATGGGGGACGGTGCTGTGGTCGCTCTACCGGTGGCTATCTCGCTGTTGATTTGGGGTGGCCTTGCGTTCCTCTTCATTCCGTTCATCATGCTTGGCTTGAACGTCAAGCGTGGCGACGTGCGCCGATTTGGCGACTTACGACTGGCGTGGCACGCTTCCATGATGTCCGTGGATCACGTGCCCCATCGGCACGTGTGGTTGTTGACCGACACCATCGAAATGCCGAGCGGCGAGGTGGAACTCGTCCATGCATCGCGGGCTCCGCGCCACACCCCCAGTCAAGAAGCGTTGGCCGAACATCTTGAACGACTGGTTGGGGTTGAGCGCGTGTGGGTGAGCCACAAGATTCCCTTGCTTGTTTTCCTCTTCCCAGCTGTGTTTCCACTGGTCTTGTTGGGCGATCCAACGACGCTGTTGATGCAGCTGCTCGGATGAGCGAATCAGTTGCCCTTTCGCTCGATGTTCTTTGGACGCAGACCCTTGTAGCCGCACTTGCGACAGCGGGTAGCCTTCATGGCGTTGCGTGCATTGCAGCGCATGCAAATCTTGCGATGCAGCAAGCGAACCTCCGCTTCGGGGAATCGTGCCATGGTGTCCCGACCAATCCCCCCTATTTAATCGCAACCACACGGTTTGGGTATGTTGAAGACGGGCGGCGGGCTCGCAGGGGCATGAAGGTCATGAGGCTACCCGGCATTCATCACGACGGCAACGTTGTGTTGGTTTCAGGCTCGCTGGGCCATGTCCTCATCAACGCCGGTACTTCGTGGTATCAGGCCCTTCAGGTCGAGCGGGTCACAGGTCAACTGGACGGTCAGCCTCTCGACCGAATTCTTCTGACCTCTCGCCGCTTTCCCGTCTCAGGAGGAGCGTCGCACATCTCCGATGCTTTTGATGGAGCGACGGTGCACATTCACAGCGATGGACAGGCGGCGCTTGAGACGGGCGATTTCTTTACGACCTGGGCCAACCGATACGACTCTGACATGCCACGAACCACCACCGAACCGCTCACTGAGGAGGACGTCTTTTTGATGGGTGATGGCGAAATCGTACCCCTTCACCTGCCCGGACACACCACCGACGGGATGGGGTTCCATATCCCCCACCTCTCAACGCTGATCCTCGGTGCGTTGCTCCCCCGGGCTGACCGGCCGACGCGATGGGACCTGCCGGGAGGTTCCCTCATGGACGTGATTGAAAGTTTCAAACGGATCATAAGCATGGACCTCACCTCCATCGTGCCTCTCCAAGGCCCTGCAATTCGTGGCTCAGAGCACGTTGTGAACGTGCTGCGGCGGCATCTTGATTTTTTTGAAAGCGCGGTGGAAAACGACGGTCGTCCACCGTCGTCCTGGGAACGGCCAGCTCCAACCGCCGTCTGGTGCACACCTCGGACGCCTTGGCCGCTAGAAGAAATCGAGACCGTCTAAGCCGGATACGGAAGATGGTACGTCTCACCGAGGCGTCGACGTCTTCGCACTTGATACCCTGCCGCAGTGTTCTTGACGTCGTGGGAAGAACCGTCCCACGACCTCACATGATGAATCCAACCGCTGCGAACATGCACTCGTTCCTCCTCAAGATGCAGACTCGAAACGGGACCGTCGATGGAAAACACCAGCCGGCAGCGTTCAGCACGTTCGTCGCACACCGACCAAACTGCGCCGTGTTGCGTACCCACAAGGAAGTGAAATGCACCTTCCTCGACCAGTGTGATGGCCCGGACACTGCCGGAGTTGAGCGCAAACTTCGCCACCGTTTCAAGTCGAGGGAGTGTGAACACAGCGACTTCGCCATCGGCCGTTCCAATCACGGCAGCGTCGATCGGTCCCATCGGACCCCGTAAGGCCATCAGGACGGTGGGTAGCCCCTCCACGAGGGTCCGTGTTGGCCGTCCATTCAGAGGTTTCCAAGCAAGGGTGCCGTCGTTCATTGCGACGAGCGTACCGTCTTTTGTGGTTAAACTCCGAACGATGGTCCGTTGGTTCATACCAACCATGAAACGCTGAAGGTACTGGTTTGTTTTCCTCACCCCTCGGTAAGAAACTGAAAGTGAATCGTTCATCAGTACATGTCGTCGTTTTTGTTTTCCTTCTTCCACTTTCGGTAGCAGGACTTGCAAACTCGAACTCGGCCTTTGCGGGTTTCGTATCCGCCCGAGCCCCACATGTCGATGGCGTCGTCCACGGAAAGAGACCGGCCGCCGAGAGATTTGTCGGCGAAGTTGTTGCAGCTTTTCACACCGCAAGGAAGTTCTCCCACCTTCTTTGACGAAGTGGTCTTGACGTTGTCTTCACCGGCGTCTTTTCGGTGCTTTCGCGCCTTCGCTTTGAATCCCATGAGGGACACTCATGAGGCCCGTTGATGAAGGTTCGCTTGCTCACTGCAAGTTTTGGTAGTGTCGAATCTTCTCCAACAAGCCGTCGATGAGACGGAGCAAGCCACGAAGGGTCACCTCGGAGACGTTGGCCACAGCGCAAACTTCCGACTGGGTCCGGGGGGTTCCCGCAGAGGCCGCTGCCTTGTAGATGAGTGCGGCCGCAACGCCCATGGGTTTCTTGCCCTGCCACACATCGTCGTGGGGGCGAATGGTGTTCCAAAGCTCGTCAAGCGGCGTTCGAATGGCGGGTTCAAGGCCCAAATCGGACATAAATTTGTCAAAATACTCGTCGGGTGCGGTGATCTTGTGCATGTTCAAGCGTCGAGACACCTGACGAATCAGGCGTGAGAGGTCCTTGTCAGCGATGTCAAAAGCTCCAGCAACGTCAGGAATCTGCCTCGGCAATCCTTCTTGGCGGGCCACAAGGTAGGTGCACGCAGCCGTGACCCCTGCAATCGAGCGGCCGGTCACAAAACCCTCGCCCGAAAGGCGTCGGTACAGTCGTGCGGCTTCTTCTTGGAGTGGGCCGGGTAGACCAGAGCGGTCTCGAATGAATTGGTTGGCTTTGACCAGGTTTCGCTCTCGGCTCTTTCGGGTTTTTGAGCGCTCGTCGATGACGCGGCGTCGTCGCCAGTCTCGTCGGGCTTGAGAGCTCATTCCGTGGCGGGAGGCGATACCGGTGTTGAGGTCGCGAACGTCAATGGTGGTGTTGAGGCCCTTGTCAGCCAGCGTGTAGGTCATTGGTCGCCCGACTCGAGAGCGGTCCTCGCCGTTGTCTCGATTGGTCCATTCGGCCCCGGGGTCAGGGACGTTTTCTTCTGCGACGAGACCACAGTCTCCGCAGGTGATCTCACCGCGGGTGATGTCGAAATCCCAGTTCACTGCACCGCACTCCTCGCACGGGCGGGTGTGCCCTTCCAGCGTACGTCGTCCGTCGGGCACGTTGCCGAGACCGGGGAGTTTGGTCGCTGGCTGTTCGTCGGTTTCGGTTGATTCATTTCTTTGTTTCATCTCTACAACTCCTTGTTTAGTAGTGGGACTCAATGTTATATAAATTTGAGGTTTCTTTGCAGGTGGACAATCCAACTCAATGCACTATTTATCGGACCGGTACAGTGGGCTGCGCAATTTGTGAGTTTACCTGTCTTGTTATAAGAGGTCGTTCCACTTCATGCCCGGTTTTTTACCCGTATTAACCCCAAGGGGGATGGAATCTCATCACAGGGTTCAAAGGCGGCCCGCGACGGAAGCCTGTTGAGGAAGAGCATGCCTGCAACCGTGATTCTAGGCGCCCAGTGGGGCGATGAAGGCAAAGGGAAACTGGTTGACCGACTCGCCGAACAGGCCACGTGGGTGGCTCGCTTTCAAGGGGGTAACAATGCTGGACACACCGTTGTTCTCGGCGACCGTGTGCTGAAATTCCATCTTCTTCCATCCGGCATCACCCGGAAGGAATGCAACCTCGTTCTGGGCGACGGCATGGTCATCGACCCGTGGGTGCTCAACAAAGAGCTGTCCGACTGGAACGCCACGGCTGACGAGGATCCACGCGGAGATCGCCTCCACGTCAGCGAGCGTGCACACATCATTCTCCCCTATCACCGATTCATGGACAGCCTTGACACGAAAATCGGCACCACCGGCCGCGGCATTGGGCCGACCTACGCCGATAAAATCAATCGAGTCGGTCTGCGCTTCGGCGACGTCTCTGAAGTGTTGGGCGACGATGCCTGGACCAAAGCAACCGTGGAGCGCATGAACGCCTCCCTGTCGGCTGCGGGCTCGCCAGAACGCATCACAAAGCAGGGCTTGGCCGACGACATCGCATGGATTCACGAACACTACGCCATGTGCATCGCCAACACGGGTTTGATGCTAGACCATGCGCTCAAGCTCGGTGAGCACGTAATTCTTGAAGGCGCGCAGGGCTGCCTCCTGGACATCGATCAGGGCACGTTTCCGTTCGTCACGTCCTCGGTGACCTCTCGAGGAAACGCCACCCACGGTGCTGGCATTCATCCCGGCCATGTCAACGACGTGATCGGCATCACCAAGGCCTACATCACGCGGGTCGGCCACGGTGCCATGCCGACCGAAGTCGACGACGAAGCGGGCGAGCACATGGGCACCGTTGGTAAGGAGTTCGGAACCACCACGGGACGAAAACGACGGTGCGGGTGGTTTGACGCTGTGGTCATGCGCCACGCCCATCGCATCAACGGGTTCACCGGGCTCGCACTGACCAAACTCGACGTGCTCGGTGGGCTTGAAGAATTGAAAATCTGCGTGGCCTACGAACTCGACGGAAAGGAAATCACCGAGATTCCGCCCACAGCCACGGCCCTGGCTCGTTGCAAACCCGTCTACATCACAATGCCCGGGTTCCCTGAAATGTCCCTGTCCGAATGGCTTGCTCTTGCCGTTCACGCCAACGAGTCCGGTGAGGGTATCTCGGTCTTGCCGGTGGCTGCGCAGCAGTACATCGCCAAACTCGAAGCCTTGGTGGGCGTACCGTGCACCAGCGTGGGCGTTGGTCCAGACCGAGACGCCACCATCGACTGCGTCTGATTCGCTGTCCTGCGTAGGTGAAGGCTCAAAAGGGAGTGGCTCACCGCTGGGATTACAAGGGCGCTTAGCTCAGTTGGAAGAGCGTCTGGTTTGCAACCAGAAGGCCGG
>MDTG01308994.1_pt1 | contig 10771 bp, 4 predicted proteins | sample 811421 | NCBI WGS metagenome assembly MDTG01 (sample SAMN05326645, study PRJNA326480) | marine metagenome | isolation source: seawater | place: Pacific Ocean: South East | collected 2011
ACGAAGTCCTCGAGGAGCTCGGCCACGGGCCCGCCGGCGCCGAGCACCAGGCGCACCGAGTCGCCCCCGCTCCGCTCCACCGAGAGGATCCCCGAGCGCAGCTCCTGGGAGACCAGGTCGACCAGCTCGTCCATGGTCGCCTCGCCGAGCTCCCCGGCGGCCTCGCCGGGCCGCTCCGGGAGCTCGCGCGCCAGCTCGGCCACGCGCTCGGCGATCTCGTAGGCCGAGGCCGAGCGCGGCACCACGGCGACCGCGCCGCTCCGGAAGGCGCGGAGGCGCCGGTCGAGCGTCGGGTGATCGAGGAGCAGCGCCACCGGCACGACCGAGGCGACGGCGTGGGCCGCCAGCGCCTGGAGCACCGCGCGGCCCTCGTCCGCCGCCGCGTCGCCGGCCAGCACCACCAGATCGGGGGCGGCTGCGACGACCGCCTCGACGGCGCGCTCGGCGTCGGCCGTCTCCATGGCGATGCGCTTGCGCTCGAGCTGCGTGCGCACCGCCTCCGACATGGCCTCGCCCCGACCGATCCAGAGCAGGGTCGGCCGATCGTTCCGCGTGGCCGGAGCGGCCTCTTGCTGCGCCTGCGTTCCCAACGAGTCGACCAAGCCTCACCCCCCGGCGGCTTCCCGTCACCCCCGGTTCGGGGATCGTCGCCGATCGAGCGCGAAATCGCCAGTTGTTCCCAGGGTACACGAATCCGCTCTCGCTCGATTTGAGTGGCCTTCGAGCGCGTCGGCTCCCCGCCCGACGCGCCGTTCTCGCGAGCACGGAACCTTCCATGCGATGCCCATGGAAGGTTCCGCCCTGATTGACCTGAGCGGGTCACCCGTGTGAACCTGTTCCACGGGGCGCGTGCGTACCGGGGCGCTCGTGAGCCGCTCTTCGTGGAAGGGGGCGGCGCTCCCCCATGGGAGAGGGAATGCGCTCGTACATCTTTGCTTTCGCGGCCGTTCTGGCCTGCGCGTCGCTGACCGAAGCCCAGGTCAAGCCGCGCATCGTCATCGCCTTCGACACGTCGGGCTCCATGGCCCTCGACCTCGACGGCACGCCGACCTTCGGCGACGGCGTCCTCACGGGCTGCTCGGACACGGGTGGCGGCGTCCTCTGCGGCAGCAACTGCACGGCCGGCATCGACACGGACTGCGACGGCGAGCCGAACGACAGCCGCATCGCGGTCGCCAAGGAGGCCCTCCGGAACATGATCCTGGCCTTCGGCGACGTGGAGTTCGCCCTCGCGCGCTTCAGCCAGGACCAGTCCACCAACGAGTCCTGCCTCCGCGTCGACAACTTCGAGTGCAACTCCTTCGGGCCCTACGTCACCTCCTACGGCAACCCGCAGTGCAACACGGGCCCGACCATCCCGAACGGCAGCACCTGCCCCTTCAACTGGCCGAGCCTCTTCCCCGCCGCCTGCCGCCCCGGCTCCGGCAGCAACCCCGATCTCCGCGAGTGGGCGGGCGGTAGCCCCACCGTCTGCACGAACTACGGCGGCACCTGCGACGGCGGCAACTTCCTCACGACCTTCCCGGATGTGGGCCCCTTCGCCGGCCTCGAGAACACGCAGGCGCTCCTCCGCTGGATCGACGACGAGGAGACGAACCCGCGCCTCGGCGTGACCACCGGCGGCAACTGGTGCGATCACCGCGGCACGGGTGATTGCGAGCTCCGGCCCGAGGGCGCCACGCCGCTCGCGGGCCTCCTCGGCTCCGTCGGCAGCAACCTCGCGCCGATCATCGCCGGCGACAGCTTCGACGCGAGCTGCCGGGGCTACTCGGTCATCCTGCTCACGGACGGCGTCGAGAGCTGCGGCGGCAATCCGGAGGCGGCGGCGGCCTCGCTCCTCGGCATGGGCATCCAGACCTACGTCATCGGCCTCGCGGTCGGCGGCGGCGCGGAGGCCCAGCTCAACGACATCGCCACGGCCGGCGGCACGGACGCCGGCGACCCGGGCGGCGACACGGCGTTCTTCGCGAACGATCCGGACACGCTCTCGGCGGGCCTCGCCGACATCGTGCGCCGCTCGCTCCGCTTCGAGACCTGCGACGGCGCCGACAACGACTGCGACCTCGCCATCGACGAGGGCTTCACGCTCTTCTGCGATCGCCCGGGCGGCGTCACGACCCCGAGCCTCTGCACCGAGCCCGCCGAGACGCTCTGCGACGGCATGGACGACGACTGCGACGGCGCGACCGACGAGGGGCTCCTCAACGCCTGCGGCGCCTGCGGCGCGACGCCCCCGGAGGTCTGCGACGGCCTCGACAACAACTGCAACGGCATCATCGACGAGGGCGACGTCTGCAGCGGCTGCGTGCCGAGCTCGGAGATCTGCGACGGCCTCGACAACGACTGCGACACGCGCATCGACGAGGATCTCGAGCGCATCTGCGGCACGGACGTCGGCGCCTGCAGCACCGGCACGCAGACCTGCTCGGCGGGCGCCTGGGGCACCTGCACGGGCACGACGCCGACGGCCGAGTCCTGCAACGGCATCGACGACGACTGCGACGGCGTGATCGACGGCATCACGCGGCCCTGCGGCACGGACGAGGGCACCTGCAGCCCGGGCACGGAGACCTGCGTCTCCGGCGACTGGGACGGCATGTGCATCGGCGAGGTCGGCCCGCGGGGCGAGCTCTGCGACGACCTCGACAACGACTGCGACGGGCGCACGGACGAGGGCGATCCGGGCGGCGGCGCGGTCTGCGGCTCCTCCATCGGCGCCTGCGATCCGGGCGTGCTCCGGTGCTCGGGCGGCAGCCTCGTCTGCAGCGGCGAGACGGGCCCGGGCGCCGAGAGCTGCAACGCCATCGACGACGACTGCGACGGCACGACCGACGAGTCCGTGCCCACCGACGGCGCCTGCGGGAGCGCCGTGGGCGAGTGCCGCGAGGGCGTGCGCACCTGCGTCGGCGGGAGCTTCACCTGCGTCGGCGGCCGCGGCCCGGTCGACGAGCTCTGCGACGGGCTCGACAACGACTGCGATGGGCGCACGGACGAGGGCGGCCTCGGCGGCGAGGTCTGCGGCACGGCGACCGGCGCCTGCGACACGGGCCTCACCGTCTGCCGCGGCGGCAGCCTGGTCTGCGAGGGCGGCTCGGGCCCCGGCGTGGAGACCTGCAACGCCATCGACGACGACTGCGACGGCCTCACGGACGAGGGCAACCCGGAGGGCGGCGGCGCCTGCGGCGACACGGCCGAGGGCGAGTGCGAGCTCGGCGCGCTGGCCTGCGACATGGGCTCGCTCGTCTGCCGGGGCGCCACCGGGCCGACCACGGAGCGCTGCGACGGCCTCGACAACGACTGCGACGGCAGCATCGACGAGGGCGACCCCGAGGGCGGCGCGGCCTGCGGCGACGACACCGGCGAGTGCGAGGCGGGGACGACCGCCTGCGTCGGCGGGGAGCTGATCTGCGAGGGCGGCGTCGGGCCCGAGGAGGAGGTCTGCGACGGCCTCGACAACGACTGCGACGGGGTCGAGGACGAGGGCCTCGGCGTGGGCGCGCCCTGCGGCAGCGACAGCGGCGAGTGCTCGCCGGGCGTGAACGTCTGCCGGGACGGCATGCTCGTCTGCGAGGGCGCCATCGATCCGACTGGCGAGACCTGCAACGGGCTCGACGACGACTGCGACGGCGTCATCGACGAGTCGCTCCCGCTCGGCGAGGCCTGCGGCTCGGCCGAGGGCCTCTGCATGGAGGGCGCGACCCAGTGCATCGACGGCCGCGAGGTCTGCGTGGGCGAGGTCCCGCCGGCGCGCGAGGGCTGCGATTGCGAGGACAACGACTGCGACGGCAGCGTCGACGAGGACCCGGAGCTCGGGAGCCTCTGCCCGGAGGGCTCGGCCTGTGTCGAGTGCGCCTGCTCGCTGCCCTGCCAGAGGAGCGAGTTCGGCTTTACCTGCCCGAGCGGGAAGACGCCCTTCGTCGACGGCGAGGAGTGCTTCTGCGTGACCCCGCGCTGTGAGGCGGAGGCCTGCGGCGAGGAGACGCTGACGCGCGACGAGGCGACGCTCTGCAGCCCCGACGAGGACACGCCGGGCTGCGTCTGCAAGAACAACGAGTGCACCTTCCCTTGCGACGGCGTGGTCTGCTCGGACGGCACGGTCTGCCGGCCGGACACGGGGCGCTGCGTGGAGGACAGCTGCCGGGGCCTCGGCTGCCCGGACGGCGAGGTCTGCAACCCGGCGACCGGCGCCTGCGTGGAGGACCCCTGCGTGGCCGTCGACTGCGCGGCGGACGAGGCCTGCCGCGAGGGCGTCTGCGAGGCGAGCTGCGCCGACATCGAGTGCGACGACGGCGAGGTCTGCCGGAGCGGCGCCTGCGAGGTGGACGTCTGCGCGGTCGTGAGCTGCGACTCGGGGACGGTCTGCGATCCGGAGGACGGGAGCTGCGTCGAGGACATGTGCGGCGTGGACGTGCGCTGCCCGACGGGCTCCTTCTGCGACCCGGTCACCGGCGACTGCGAGCCCGATCCCTGCGACACGCTCCACTGCCCGGAGGGGCAGCTCTGCGAGGACGGCGAGTGCGTCCGCGAGGAGGAGATGATGCCCGACGCCGGCGTGGACGCCGGGCCGGGCGAGGAGGTCGACGCCGGGCCGGGCAGCGGCGGCGCGCCGGGGGATCGGATCCTCGCGGCGGGCGGCGGCGGCTGCGCGTGCACCGTGCCGGCGGGGAGCCCGGAGGAGACGCCCTGGGCGCCCTTCGCGGCCCTCGGCCTGCTCGGGCTCGTCGGCTGGCGGCGGCGGCGCGGGGGCGCGCGGGTTCGCGGCGCCGTCCGGGGGCGGGCCGCGCGCGTGCTCGCGCTCCTCGGGATCGGCGCGGCGGGGCTCCTGGGAGGGGGCTGCGACGTCGACCCTTTTTGCACGAACTGCGTCGACGCCGGGCCGGACACGGGCCCGATCGACTCGGGCGTGGACGCGGGCGTGGACGCGGGCGTGCGGGACGCGGGGCCGCCCGACACGGGCATCCCAGACGCGGGCCCCGACGGCTGCCTCGAGGTCGAGATCTGCAACGAGGCCGACGACGACTGCGACGGTGAGATCGACGAGGGCATCGACCTCCAGACGGACGTGAACAACTGCGGCGCCTGCGGCGCGGAGTGCGCGCCGGCCCGGGCCTTCGGCGCCTGCGTCGATGGGACGTGCACCATCGGCACCTGCGACGTCGGCTGGTTCGACCTGAACGGCGACCTCGAGGACGGCTGCGAGTACCGCTGCCTGCCGACGGCCGAGGACGACGCGCTCTGCGATCTCCGCGACAACGACTGCGACGGGGAGGTCGACGAGGACGTGCTCCTCGACGAGGACCCGACGAACTGCGGGAGCTGCGGCCGCAACTGCCGCTTCGCGCACGTGGTGAGCCCGCGCTGCGACACGGGCACCTGCACCTTCGATCGCGAGACGGACTGCGAGACCGACTTCTACGACATCGACGAGGTCGTGGAGAACGGCTGCGAGTACGCCTGCACGCCGGCGGACCCGGCGACGGAGGTCTGCAACGGGCGCGACGACGACTGCGACGGCATGGTCGACGAGGGCGACCCGGAGGGCGGGGCCACCTGCGGCACGGACGAGGGGCTCTGCAGCACGGGCGTCGAGCGCTGCGTGGACGGCGCCCTCGTCTGCTTCGGGGCGGTCACGCCGGACACGGAGGCGTGCAACGGCGACGACGACGACTGCGACGGGAGCGTCGACGAGGGCAACCCGGGGGGCGGGCGGAACTGCGGCGAGAGCGTCGGCACCTGCGAGCTCGGCCGGGAGGTCTGCCGCGACGGCGGGCTCGTCTGCGAGGGCGACGTGGGCGCCGTGATGGAGGAGTGCGACGGGCTCGACAACGACTGCGACGGAAGCATCGACGAGGGCAACCCGGAGGGCGGCGCCGCGTGCGGGGAGTCGCGGGGAGAGTGCGTCGCGGGCGCGCTGGCCTGCCGGGGCGGCGTGCTGGTCTGCGAGGGGGGCACGGGCCCGACCGACGAGACCTGCGACGGCGAGGACGACGACTGCGACGGGAGCGTCGACGAGGGCAACCCGGGCGGCGGCGGGAGCTGCGGCACGGACGTGGGCGCCTGCCTGCCGGGCACGCGCCAGTGCATGGGCGGGAGCCTGGTCTGCGTCGGCGAGACCACGGGCGGTGCCGAGGAGTGCAACACCCTCGACGACGACTGCGACGGGAGCGTCGACGAGGGGAACCCGGAGGGCGGCGCGAGCTGCGGCTCGGACGTGGGCGCGTGCAGCGCCGGCAGCGAGGTCTGCGTGGGCGGCGCGCTGATCTGCTCCGGGGCCACCGGGCCGAGCGTCGAGATCTGCAACGGGGCGGACGACGACTGCGACGGCAGCACGGACGAGACCTTCGACTTCGACAACGACCTGAACAACTGCGGCGACTGCGGGACCGTCTGCTCCTTCTCGCGGGGCGTGGCCATCTGCGACATGGGGAGCTGCGAGCTCGCCGGCTGCGAGACGGGCTGGGTCGACGAGGACGGCTCGGCGGCGAACGGCTGCGAGTACGAGTGCGATTTCGTGGGCGCCGAGATCTGCAACGGGCGCGACGACGATTGCGACCGGGTCGTGGACGAGGGGCTCACGGCGCCGAGCAACTTCTGCAACCCGAACGGCGTCTGCGCCGGGACGAGCGCGACCTGCGGCGGGATGGACGGCTGGGAGTGCGTCTACCCGGGTGACTACGAAGAGACCGAGGTCAGCTGCGACGGCGAGGACAACGACTGCGACGGCGCGATCGACGAGCCCTTCCCGACGCTGGGGACGGTCTGCTCGAACGGCGTCGGCGCCTGCCAGCGCTTCGGCACGGTCGAGTGCGCGCCGGCCGGGGACACGGTGCAGTGCAACGCGCCGCCGGCGGGGGCGTCCGCGGCGGAGGCGTGCAACGCGCTCGACGACGACTGCGACGGCGCCGTCGACGAGAACCCGGGCTCGCTGATCCCGACGGTGAGCGTGGGCGGCGTGGACGTGATGATCTACGAGGCCTCGCGGCCCGACGCGACGGACGCGGCGCAGGGGACGATCGACGGCTACGCCTGCGCGCAGGCCGGGGTGCTGCCCTGGACGAACGTGACCTGGGGCGAGGCGCAGGCCGCGTGCCAGGCGCTGGGGGCCGGCTGGGATCTCTGCGACGAGAGCGACTGGCAGAACGCCTGCGAGGGCGCGGCGAGCTGCGACTGGAGCTACGCGGCGAGCTGCACGAGCTCGCAGCCGCTGACCTGCAACGGCGAGGAGTACGACGCCTCGGGCGCGGCCGGCGACCAGGACGCGCTCTTCCCGACGGCGAGCGGCACCTTCGCCGAGTGCTACTCGGTGCAGAGCGGCGGCGGCGTCATCTACGACCTGAGCGGCAACGTGAAGGAGTGGACGCGCACCGAGCGCGGGAGCCCGGACGTGCACGCGATCCGCGGCGGCAGCTACAACAACGTCGAGGACGGCCGGCGCTGCGACTTCGACTTCACGGTCGGCGACGACAACTTCGCGTTCCTCAACACCGGCTTCCGCTGCTGCCGCTACTGACGGCCGAGAGCCGTCGGCCGTCGCCGTCGGCTTTCGGCCGAGGGGTCAGGGTTTCGTCGCCTGGGGCGACGAGCCCGCCTGCGGCGGGCGGGGGTCGGGGGACCGAGGCGCGTCAGGACGAGCGGGTCGCGCGTGAGGGTCGCGTGGCGCCTCTCGTCGCGGCTGGCCGCGAAGCGGCGAAGCCACGGTGCTGCTGAGGGGAGCGCCTCGGCCGCGAAGCGGCGAAGCCACGCTGCTGCAAAGGGGAGCGCCCCGGCCACGAAGCGGCGAAGTCGGGCCACTGCAAAGGGGAGCGCTCCGGCCGCGGACGGCGAAGCCACGCTGCTGCGAAGGGGAGCGCCCCGGCCGCGAAGCGGCGAAGCCACGGTGCTGCTGAGGGGAGCGCCTCGGCCACGAAGCGGCGAAGTTGGGCCACTGCAAAGGGGAGCGCCTCGGCCGCGAAGCGGCGAAGTCGGGCCACTGCAAAGGGGAGCGCCCCGGACGCGAAGCGGCGAAGCCACGGTGCTGCTGAGGGGAGCGCCTCGGCCGCGAAGCGGCGAAGTCGGGCCACTGCAAAGGAGAGCGCCCCGGCCGCGGACGGCGAAGCCACGCTGCTGCAAAGGCAGCGCCCCGGCCGCGGACGGCGAAGCCACGCTGCTGCAAAGGGAGCGCCCGGCCGCGAAGCGGCGAAGCCACGCTGCTGTAAAGGGGAGCTTGCCGGTCGCGAAGCGGCGAAGTCACGGTGCTGCGAAGGGGAGCGCTCCGGCCGCGAAGCGGCGAAGTTACGATGCTGCAAAGGGGAGCGCCCCCACGTCCGCCCGGCAGCCCGGCCCCACGGAGCCGCGTTCGTGTACCGACGAAGAACCGACCCGTGTGACGCGAGCGAAGCGAGCGCCGAGGGCCCGACGGGCCCGCTGGCAAGCCAAATTAGCGAGCGCAGCGAGCGGAACACCGCTCACTCGAGCGGTTCGCGGAGGACCTTCAGGGCGCACTGCATGAGGCGCATGCCGGTCCGGTCGCGGATGGCGCGCACGTGCTTCTGGTAGGTGCTCAGGGTCACGCCGAGGGCCTTGGCGATCTGGGTGCGCGTGTGGCCTTCGATGGCGAGGCGCAGCACGTCCCGCTGCGTGGTGGTGAGGCCGCGCTCCTCGGCGAAGCGCACGAGCGCGCGGGCCCGGGCCGTCGCCACCTCCTCGGCGCCGATGGCGGCCCGAGGGGAGGGGGCCTCGGCGGGCGCCGAAGGGGGGTCGTCGAGCTGGGCGAGCCAGGCGCGGAGCACGCCCACGTCGACCGGCTTGCGCATGTAGCTCGCGCCGAGGCGGCGCGCGGTCTCGACGATGTCCGGGCTCCCGTCGCCGGTGAGGAGCGAGAAGGTGGTCTCCGGGTGCTCGCCCGCCCGCTCCTGGAGCAGCTCGAGGCCGTCGATCTCGCCGCCGAGGTGCACGTCGAGGAAGACCACGTTCCACGGGCCCTCGTCCTCGAGGAGGAGCCGCGCCGTGTCCGCGTCGCCCACGTGCGTGATGGACCAGTCGCGGAGCGCGCTCGCGAACGCCTTCCCGGTCCCCGGGTGATCGTCGACGAGCAGCAACCTCCTGGACATGCGGTGAATAGGAGTACAACGCGCCGCGCGTCCCGTCCAAACGGCAGGACGCTTCGTCTCCGAGTCGACGCGTGGGAGGGATGGCCGGAGGCGCGGGGGGAGGCGAGCGCGCTCGCGCTCAGGCGCCGGCCCAGGTGTGGAAGCGCGCGTCCCGGGGGTCGCCGGCCGGGATGGCGAGCACGTCGTCGTAGCCGGGGGAGACGACGCGCGCGTCCGGGGCGAGGCGGGCGGCCTCCGCGACGAAGCCGCCGAGGTCGACGCCGGGGAGGAGGCGGAGGCCGTCCTCGAGGGGCGCGAAGAAGAGGTCGTGGTGCGTCGGGACGAGCAGGCGCGGGCCGAGGAGGCGCGTCATGCGGGCGAGGTAGTCGGGCGTGGCCTGGCGCCCGGCGAGGCCGACGAGGAGCACGTCCGCGTCGTGGGCCTCGAGCTCCGCGTCGACCAGGTCGGCGGAGCCGTTGTGGTACACGCGCCCGCCCGGGGTCTCGAGGAGCACGCCGAAGGCGCCGCCCATCTTGTAGTGCCAGACGCGGGCCGGGAGCTCGGGGGGCGCCTCGACCGCGCCGGGGAAGGGCACGCGGCCGGCGGCGATGCGGCCGTGGAGGCTCGGCACGAAGCGGATCGTGACGTCGCCGACGCGGGCGGCGCCGCCCGTGGGCGGGATCTCGACGAGCTGCGCTTCGGGGACGCCGTGGGCGCGGGCGAAGCTGCAGGTGGTGCGCGAGCCGAGGAGCTTGGCGCCGGTGCGCCGGGCGATGAGCGGCGCGTCGAGGAGGTGGTCGTAGTGGCTGTGGCCGCAGGCGATCGCGTCGACGCGCGGCGGGAGCCAGGCCCACCAATCGTCCGGGGTGGGGCGGAGCCGGCGGGTCGCCGTGTGGCCGAGGGAGGGGCGGGAGAGGAAGGGATCGAGGAGGACGGTCGCGCCGGGGGTCTCGACCACGTGGCCCGCCGTGCCGAGCCAGCGCAGACGGAGCGGCGCGTCGGGGGCGCCGGCGGCGGTCGGGTGGAGGTCGGCGCGCGGGCGGTGGCGCGGGACGAGGCGCGTGAGGTTCACGGCGGCGAGCATAGCGCGCGTGGGGCCCGCCCTTCGGTCGGGCGGCCGTCTGCCGTCCGCCGTCCGCCGTTCGCTCTCCGCTCTGCACAGTGGGGGGGCTCGCCTTCACGGCCCATGCCGCCTTCGCGGAGAGAGGGAGAGGGGCGCGGCGGGGCCTCGCGTGGGCGTCTTCGCGGGAGCGCTCGCGTCGTCTGTGGGCACGTAGGCGAGGATGAGGACGCAGGTGCGTGGGAAAGCCCCCGCCTCGGTCGGGCTGCCGTCCGCTCTCCGCCGTCCGTGCGGGGGCTCGGTTTCGCGGGTCGTGCAGTCGTCGCGGAGAGTGGCCCCGGGCTCAGCGGGCGAGGGTGAAGGTGGCGTCGCAGCGAGGGGCCGCGGGGACGCGGAGGGCGCGGAGGCGGCGGCGCGCGCACTGCTGGGGCCGGCCGTCGCCTTCGACCTCGACGCGCCGGGCGCGGCCGCCGCGGGTCTGGAGCGAGATGCGCACGCTGCCCCCGGCGGGCACGCAGCGACCGGCGGCCTCCTGCGCGCGGGCGGCGATGGCCATGGCCGGGATCAGGCCGCAGCCGCTCACGTTCATGTTCTCCACGCGCAGCCCACCGCGTCCGCCGCCGCCCGCGCTGCTCGCCATCGC
>MDTG01400882.1_pt1 | contig 10771 bp, 9 predicted proteins | sample 811421 | NCBI WGS metagenome assembly MDTG01 (sample SAMN05326645, study PRJNA326480) | marine metagenome | isolation source: seawater | place: Pacific Ocean: South East | collected 2011
AACATATTGCTCAATAGCATCCTCACCTCTTTCGGTATGGTGTCTTGAAAATCTTCTTGGCCAAAGTGTATAACGTGCATTTTTAGGATTTGCCCCACCCATATATTTGCCACTTAATCGACCTCCAGCAAGAGGAGAGTAAGCTAACAAACCACAGTTTTCAGAAAGGGAAACTTCAGAATGGCCGATATCAAAAACTCTATTGACTAGACTATAAACATTTTGAACAGACATCATTCTTGGTAATTTTTTTTCTTTAGCTATTTGTAAAAACTTCATCATCCCCCATGGTGTTTCATTGGAAAGACCTACATAGCGAACTTTTCCTGTTTTTATTATTTCGTCTAAATTGTACAAAACTTCCTCAAATGAATTCCAGGAATTATCACTAGGGTCATATTTATAGTCTAACTGACCAAACAGTGGTACTTTTCTCTCTGGCCAATGCAATTGATACAAGTCTATGTAATCAGTTTTTAGTCTTCTTAAACTTTCTTCTATTGCTAAATTAAGATTTTTTTTATCGAATCCTAAATTTTTAGAACCTTCTCTTATCCAATCTAAACCTTCAGCTTTTGATGCAATTTTGGATGCTAGAATTATTTTGTCTCTGTTCTTTTTTTGATTGAACCAATTGCCTATAATTTCTTCAGTTTTTCCATACGTTTCTTTTCTTGGCATTACAGCATAAAGTTCAGCAGTATCAAAAAAATTAACACCTCTCTCAACAGCATAATTCATTTGATTAAAACCATCTTCCTGAGTATTTTGTTCACCAAAAGTCATTGTACCTAGACATATGACGCTTACATCTAATCCGGTTGTGCCTAATTTTCTGAACTTCATAAATAATTAAAAGAAATGCCTTGAATTTGTCTAATTTATAGCGATATTAGTTATAATTAAAAGGAGAATTTATGGCTTTAGACTCTAATCAACGATCATTTACTAAAACTGTTGATCAAGCTACAATTGATGAAGGCTTAAGAGCATATATGCTGAAGGTTTATAATTATATGACCATTGGATTAATGTTAACAGGCCTAATAGCTTATTTTTTTGGAAAAGCTTCAATTGTTACAAATGATTTTGGACAAATCATAGGTGTAACTCAGATTGGTGCATTGTTGTTTGGTTCACCACTTAAATGGGTAATAATGTTAGCCCCTCTTGGATTTGTTTTTTATTTAAGTGCGAGAATTTCAAAAATGTCAGTTTCTGCTGCGCAAATTACTTTTTGGCTTTTTGCAAGCATTATGGGCTTGTCACTTTCCTCAATATTTATAGAGTTTACACAAAGCTCAATTGCTAGAGTTTTTTTCATCACAGCAGGTACTTTTGGTGCAATGAGCTTGTATGGTTACACAACTAAAAGAGATTTAACTAAACTTGGTGGATTTCTATTCATGGGACTGATTGGGATAATTCTAGCAAGTATAGTAAATATTTTTGTTGGAAGTAGTGCAATGCAGTTTGCTATATCAGTAATTGGCGTACTTGTATTTGTCGGCTTGACAGCATACGATACTCAAAACATAAAAAATATGTATTATGCTGGTGATAATGAAACTGTGGGGTCTAAAAAAGCTTTAATGGGAGCGTTAAAACTGTATCTTGATTTCATCAATCTTTTTATACTCTTACTTCAGCTTTTTGGACAAAGAAGATAAATATTACAATACTAAATTAATTTATTTCTAATTTAACCCAGTCTTTGATAGACTGGGTTTTTTTATGAGCATAGAGAAAAAAGAAATGGCTTTGATTTTAGATAATTTTAATCAAGGTAAAAAAATGGAAGCATTACAAAAAATATTACTTCTTATTAAAAAATATCCTCGTAATTTAGAATATCATTTAATTTATGGAAAAATGTGTTTACAAGTAAACAATCTAGATGAAGCTGAAAAAATTTTTTTGTTTTTATTGTCAAAGAATAAATATTCTACAAAATATCTTAGCAATTTGTATATTACATATTTAAAAAAAAATGACTTAATTAAGGCTGAGTTTTATATAAAGAAATTACTTGATATTGATAGTGATCAATATGGTGCCTTAAGAGATTTAGGGTATATAAAGTATTTAAATAAAAATTTAGATGAAGCCGAAGTAATATATAGAAAAATTTCAAAGAGGGTTTCAAAAGATGTTTTTGCATTAAACATATTTGGTCTCATCTATTATTTTAAAGGTGATTTGCAGAAAGCTATAGTTAAATTTCAAACAGCTATTAATTTAGACTCAAAATATACAGATAGTTATAACAATATGGGTAAAGCTTATTTTGATTTAGAAGACCTTAATGAAGCTTTTTATAATTTTAAAAGAGCTTATAAATTAGAAAAAAACTCATTTAAGACTCTTATAAACATTGGAAATGTCTTAAGTCTTAAAGATAAAAATAACTTTGCAATAAATGCTTACAAAAAAGCCTTAGCCCTTACCAATGAAAAAGCCACCACATTATCAAACATAGCAATTGCCTATTCTCGTAATAAAGACCTAGAAAATTCAATCAAATATTATAATAAAATCTCAAAGAATGGTAACGAAAATCCATCATTAAATTTAAGTCTATCTTATTTATATCTCTATAAATGCAATTATAAAAAAGCATGGGAGTTATTTGATTATAGAATATTAAATAATAAATTTTTTAAAAATAATTTAAATAATCAAGTAGTTTCTTATATTTTTAAAAATAATATAGACTTTGATAAAAACGACAAAGTTCTTGTATTAAGAGAACAGGGGCTGGGTGAAGAAATATTATTTAGCTCTCTATATCCAGATTTAATAAATAGTGGGGCTGATGTCACTATCGAAACAGATGTTAGATTAATTAAGATTTTTGAGAGATCATTTAACAAAAAAATATTTGTAGAGAGTGGAAAATTTTCGAATGATATAAAAAAAATAAAAAATTTTGATGTTGTAACTTTTGCTGGTAGTTTATGTAAAAAATTCAGGAAAGAAAAAGAAGATTTTTTAAAAAAAAGTTATTTAAAATCTGAAAAAGAAAAAGATATTTTCATAAATAATTTTAATATTTTAAAAGATGATAAATTAAAAGTCGGACTCTCTTGGAAAAGCGTAGTTTCTGTTTATGGAAATTTAAAATCTCTAAATATCTTAGATTTCAAAAATATTTTTAAACCTAATCGTCAAATTATTAATTTGCAATATGGAAACAATAAGGATGATATAAAGAAAATTCAAAATGAAAATTGCTTAATTGAAACCTTTGACCAAATAGATTTATTTAATGATATTGATGGTTGTATGAGTATTTTAAAAAAATTAGACATTCTGGTAACAGTAAGTAATTCAACAGCGCACATCGCTGCAGCAATGGGAGTAAAAACAATCTTAATTTGTCCAAAAAAATCATCAACATATTTTTATTGGAGCAATGAAGAAAATATTAGCCCTTGGTACAAAGATGTTACAATCTTAAGAATTGAAAAATCAATCAAAGAAACAATAAATAAAGTCGATAAAATATTAAAAAAATATGAATGACACATTTTCAGAACTAAACAAAATATTATCAAGTTTTTCAAAAGGAAAAAAAGAGTTTGCTTATTCAAAAATGAAAAAATTTTCGAAAAATCATCCTACTAATCAAAAAATAATATTTAATCTTGCGGTGATGGAACAAGATCTTGGTTTGACCGATGTAGCAATAACAAACTACCTATATTTAATAAATAAATTTGATTATTATAACGCTAAAAAAAATTTGTATTTATTATACGTAAAAGAAAAGAAATATTTAAAAGCTCTAGAAATTGTAGAGGGTATTCTAGACAAAAATCCTAAAAAAATAGATGTGCTGCTAGATAAAGCTTACATACTTTTTAAAAGTGAAAAAATAGAATCAGCATTAAAAATATGTAAAGAAATACTCTCTTTTGATGACAATAATATCAAAGCTATTAATATACTAGGCCAATGTCATATTGAAAATGAAAATTTTAAGGACGCCATAGAAATATTATTAAAAGGCATTTCACATGATCATAAAAATATTGCTCTTTTAAATAGTTTAGGAAAATTATATTTTTTTTTATGGGATTTGCAAAAATCTGAATATTACTATTTAGAGGCTTTAAATCACAACCCTGATTCATATCAAACACTTAACAACCTTGCGGGTTTTTATTTAGAAACTAATAATTCTAAAAAGGCTCTTATGTATTATCAAAAAGCCATAGCTATATTACCAAATGAACCAACAATTTTAAATAATATGTCTAAAGCATATTTAAGTTTAAATGATCTTGATAGAGCCGAGCAATATTGTCTTAAGTCTCTAAAGATTAGAGATGAAGATTCTTTTAAGAAAATTATTTCAATAATATATTTCAAGAAACATGATTTTAAAAAGGCATGGAATTATTTTGATGGAAGATTAGGTTTAAATGATTTTGTAGAAAGAAATAAAACATACAACTTAATTAAAAATAAACTTTTGAGAAATAGAAAAATTGACAAAAATAAAGATCTTCTTGTTTTAAGAGAACAGGGTGTGGGTGATGAAATATTATATGGGACAATTTACAAAGACTTACTTAAAGAAAATTGTAAAGTAAAAATCGAAGCTGATAAAAGACTAATACCGCTTTTCTTAAAATCTTTCGGATCAGAGTATTCAAAAAACTTTTTTGAACTTGGTTTTTTTTCAAATAGTATTTCTAAATTAAATAATTTTAACCAAATTTTATATGCAGGAAGTCTTGGTTTTTATTTTAGAACTAAAATTGAAGATTTTCCAAAAGATGCTTACATGAAAATAAATGATAGGGATATTAGTAATGCAATTCAAAAATTAAAAATTTGTAATAAAAAGTTTAAAGTTGGTTTATCTTGGAAAAGTTTTAAAAATACTTATGCGCTTCAAAAATCTATCAATTTAAAAGAACTAAAATTTCTAGAAAGGTTTGACAATATTGATTTTATAAATTTGCAATATGGTGATGTTGAAGACGAGATATTAGAATTTAATAATTTATCAAAAACAAAAATTATAGAAATTAACGATGTTGACTTAACGAATGATTTAATTCAGGTGGCAAGTATTCTTAAAAATATTGACTTATTTATCACTGTTAGTAACAGCACTGCTCATTTAGCAGGATCTTTAGGAGTTAAAACATTACTCATAAAACCTTTTAATCAAGCAACTTTTCATTACTGGAATCAAACCACCAATAAAACACCGTGGTATGAAAGTATAGAATTGCTAGAGAGAGAGGATGTTCTTAATACTGGAACAATTATTTCAAAAATTTCCTCTATACTAGGTTGAATTTTGAATTTAGATATTCATCTCTTTCGTTTGTCCATTCTTTGGCAAATTCAACATCCTGCCATTCATCAAACCAAGGCCCTCCTCTAGTAAAATGAACAGCATAAGGTTTTTTTTGATTGTGGTTAGATGTCCATCCTTCAAGCCAATTCCACCTTTCATCTAAAGAGCCTATCTCTTCATCTCTTAACCATTTAAATTGATGTAAATATGCTCCTGTTTCTTTGTTAACTACATCTGTTGTTAGTTGTTTATTACTTGGGTGGTCACAATTAAACAAAATAAAACTTGACCAATTTTTTCTTGGATAAATTGTCTGTTTTTGTCCATCCATTTTGTGTTTTTCTTTAGGGGTATAGTCGTGTTGAACACAATAAACTGCTTTAGAGTCGTCTAAATTATCTAAAATTTTTGCAATATCCTCTAAAAAAATAAAATCACAATCACAAAAAATTGCCCAGCCACTATATGAGGATAAAGCGGGAACTAAAAACCGTGAATAAGTGAATTCAGTAGAGGCTAGCGGGTCAATTGATCTTGAATAATAATTTTTAGCTGCTAATTCTTGTAATTTGAGTGATAATACTTTTATTTTTATTGATGATCTTTTCATCAAAGAATACTTACAAACTCTGTAAGCTATATCTTCCTTAGAATCATAACCTATATATATTTTTAAATTACTCATTTAATATACGTCTGAGCCTAGCATTTTAGGGTGCTTCCATTCAAGCGAATTAAAATAACCAGACTCTGAAACTGATGTCCAATTTGTTTGAGTTACATTGCTTATTTTACAAATCCAAATTTCATTAAGAGTTGCATTTTGTGCCCTTAAATACCATGCATCACTTTTCTGTTTATCATTAAACTCTCCAAGTTCCAACATTGCCATAAATTCACATATTTCACGATCAGGTTTGTTATTTATTAATCCAGACATATTTTCTCTTGCAGTTAGCCATTCAGAATTATAAATAGCAAAATCTACAAGCAATTTTTTTGATTCAATTTCTTTAGTGCTGTTTTTAATTATATATTTTATATTTTCCATATCTCCAAGTTTAGACTCTTTTAAAAATAAAGATAAAATATTTCTTAGTGAGGAATTTTGATTCTCACTCCAATAATTTCTTACAAGTTTCTTTAACTGCGATATCTGGTTGGAATATAACAAAATATCTAGCTCTAACTTTATAAATGGAGGAAAAAGTTTATTAATCTTAATTGCCTTTTTAATTAGTCTTAAAGCTTCCTTGGTATCACTGTACATTTTAATCTTGCTAATCTCATAATATGCTATTGATGTGTTCATATTAAAAATATCAAAATCTATAATTCTTTTGTCATAGGCTGTTTTAGTAAGATACAAAAGCTGGTTCCAATTTTTTGTTCTACCTATAATATTTACAAGTGTTGAATATAATTTTTCAATGTTAGGATTTAGTTCAAATAGCTTTTCTCCATAAACAAAAGCGTGGTGATAATCTTGTTTTTTAATATTTTGCTCCATTAAACCTTTATAGCCTAGAGTTTTAGTGTTTGTGTTATTAATCATTTTTTCATGAACAATTTCTAATTGTTCGTATTTTCTTTCAATTTTCAAAATCTCTGAATTTAATAACAAAAATAATTCACTTTCATCTGATAGGTATTTTTTCATATTATTTCTTGATTTAATTGCAGATTTATTATCCTTATTGGCAAGAGCAATCATCGCTTGAGAGAAGAAATTATAACCCTTTTCTAAATTCTTAGATTTTTTTGATAAAAAATATTTTTTTATATTATATCGTGATTTAAAATAAAACAACTGAATGAAAAAAACTAAAAGTAAAAAAATTATTAATGAAAATAATAATAAGTTTGAAGAGAATGTGTATTGCAATTGCTTAATGTCAAAAATTACATCAAAAGCGTTAGAAGATAAATAAGTAACTAGAAATATTAGAACAAATAATTGAAATAAAAAAAATATTAACTTAAGCATATTTTAAAATATTATCAATTGTTTCATAAAATAATTTTGCAATAGAAAGCTGTTCTATTGATTTAGCAAAATACTCATCAGATCCATTTATAGAAGTTAGAACATTTATTGATTTTTTATAATTTTTTTTATGTATAAGTTCATTTAAGTTATTTAGATTCAAAAATTCTTTGTCATAGAGATTGTTTTTTTTAGAGGGCTGAACCTTAACATATTTAAAAATATTTTTAATTAATGGACGTTCTTTGAAAATTTTTTCTAATATGAATTCACTGGACTCGTTTTCAAAGATGTTAAGGAGTGTTTTAGATCCCTTGAATTTCATGCTTTCTATAATAAATAGTTTCTCAACAAAAGGTTTTATATTTAAATTATTTTCATAATCTAGATATTCCAACTCGTTATTAAAACTTTCTCCAGCCTCAAACTTAAGTTTAGCTAATTTTAATATTTCTTGAATGTTGTTATTATGAATATTTTTTTTTGCATTATCATTTGATACTTCATTATTATTTTTGTTTTCTATTTTTTTAAGATCATTTTTAATAACATTTATTTCTTCTTTAATATTATCAATCAACAAAACCGTTTTATCGATAACATCATCAGATTTTTCTGAATTTAAATTTTCTATTTTTTTTAACTCTAAAAGAGTCTGATTGATTTCTTTAATATTATTTCCTATATTATTTATTTTCAATTTATTTTGGTCAATTAAACCTATAATAATTTTGTCCTCATTATTTTTATCTAAAGATAGTTTGGTTTGAGAAGAGTAACTTTTATAAAATATATATGCTACAAAAATAAGGACTGATAACAAAAAAAACACTAGCGAGAGCTTTGAAAAAATATAAATATTTTTCACTAGATTTTTCACAATTACTTTTTATCATTATTAGCCAGTTGTTTAACAGAATAAATTAGTATACGAAAAAAATATGCTTGTTTTTGCTATCGAAACTTCTTGTGATGAAACATCTGTGTGTATCATGGACAAAAATAGACATATTTATAGTCATATTGTACATTCACAGGAAATTCACAAAAAACATGGCGGTGTTGTTCCAGAATTAGCTGCCAGAGAACACCTAAATGTTTTGCAAGAAATTACAGAAAAAGCATTTAGTGAGTCAAACATATCACTCCGAGATATAAATACTTTTGCTGCAACTTGTGGTCCAGGATTAATTGGTCCGCTGTTAATAGGTTCTACATATGCAAAATCTTTAGCTATTGGAAATAATAAACCATTTATTCCAATAAATCATATTGAAGCTCATATTTTATCACCAACTTATAATAATAAAATAACTTACCCGCATCTTTCTTTTTTATTAACTGGAGGGCACACTCAAATATATCTTTTAGAAAATAAAGAAGATATTTCCTTAATTGGTGAAACTGTTGATGATGCATTGGGAGAGACATTTGACAAAGTTGCAAAGTTACTAAAACTTAAATACCCAGGTGGGCCACAAATAGAATTAAGTGCTAAACTCGGAAATGAATTAGCTTATAAACTCCCCATGCCAATGTTGAATCAAGAAAATTTAAACATGTCTTTTTCAGGACTCAAAACTGCGGTGAGCATACTTGTAAAAAAAAATAAACCTAATAATAAAATTATTTGTGATATTTGCGCATCATTTCAGTTGTGCATTACAAACATTTTAATAGGTAAATTAACGAAAGCGTTAAATCTATTAAACGATAAGTCTATAAATATTTCTTCTTTGTCAGTAGTTGGTGGTGTTTCAAACAATAAATATATAACTAATAAAATTAGAACTTTTTTAAGAAATGAAAACATAGATTTATATCTTCCTCATAAAGAAATGATGAGTGACAACGCAGCAATGATTGCTTGGTCGTGTTTAAATAAAAAAAAATTAAATGAAGATATTTTTTTTAAACCTAATCCAAGGCTTAAAATATAATAAAAAGGTAGCATTTGAAAATAAAACTCTTAATATTAAAATATGAAAAATAATTACTGGTTATTGAAATCTGAACCATCAACATGGTCTTGGAATGATCAAATGAAAAACAAAATAGATATGTGGGATGGTGTAAGAAATTATCAAGCTAGAAATAATTTAATGAAAATGAAGATCGGAGATAAATGTTTTTTTTATCATTCAGTATCAGAGAAATTAATAATAGGAATAGTAATAGTTGTAAAAGAGCACTACCCAGATCCCACAGATGAAAATGGGAAGTTTGTTGCTGTTGATGTAAAGGCTTATAAGAAATTAAAATTTCCAGTTACTCTTGAAAAAATTAAACAAAACAAAAAACTAAGTAATATGGCTCTTATAAAACAAAGCAGACTTTCTGTAATGCCAGTTTCTAGTTCTGAATACAAAGAGATTATAAGATTATCTGAGCTTAAATGAAAAAACAAATTTTTTGGATTGCTTCATACCCAAAAAGTGGGAACACTTTGATAAGAACTTTAATGAGTTCTTTATTCTTTTCTAATGATGGCTTGTTTGATTTTAAGCTGTTAAAGAATATACCAATTATAGAGGATACAATAAATATTGAATTTATAAAAAAAAAGAACCCTGAAGATTACAAAAATATTAATAACCTGGAAATTTTATCAAAATATTGGAATCAGATTCAATCTAAAGAAAACTTAGGTTTTAATGGTGATTTTATGTTTGTAAAAACTCATCACGCTCTCATTAAATTAATGGGTAAACCCTTTACAACCACAGATAACACGAGGGGCATAATATACATAGTTAGAGATCCAAGAGATGTAGCATTGTCAATGTGTAATCATTTCAATTTTACAATCGATAAAAGTATAAAAAGTCTAATAAACAATAACTTTGCTATTAATTGGCAAGACTCAAAAAAATTATTTGATAAAAAAAAGAAGCCAATTACATTTTTGTCCAGTTGGCAAAATCACTATTTATCTTGGAATGAAAATTCTTTTGATTGTCCAAAATTAATAATAAAGTTTGAAGATATGATAAATAACAAAAAAGATGTTATTAATAAAATTGTAAACTTTTTTGCAGAAAATTATAATTTTAAATTTTCAAATTTAGAAAAAAAAATTCCAAATATTATTAATAAAACAAGTTTTGATAATTTAAAAAAGGAGGAAAAGGATATTGGTTTTACTGAGTCAGTTAATGATAATTTTTTCAATGTGGGAAAAGAAAATCAATGGTTAAAAAAACTATCTAAATCACAAAAAATTCAGATTGAAGAAAGCTTTTATCCCCTACTTAAAAAACTAAATTATAATATTTCAGAATTTAAAACTGTTAATGAGAGTTAATTAAATGTCAAAACACATCTTTTGGATTTCTTCCTACCCAAAAAGTGGAAATACTCTGATGAGGGCTATAATAAGCAGTCTATTTTTTTCAAACGAAGGAAAGTTTAATTTTGATATGCTTAAACATACTAGTCAATTCGAAATGAGGAAAAGATTAAATGTT
>MDTG01144280.1_pt1 | contig 10770 bp, 11 predicted proteins | sample 811421 | NCBI WGS metagenome assembly MDTG01 (sample SAMN05326645, study PRJNA326480) | marine metagenome | isolation source: seawater | place: Pacific Ocean: South East | collected 2011
GACACGCACATCAGCGGACTGCCGACGCTGCACTTGGATGTCACACCGTCCTTTGACGGCGGGCAAATCTTCGCTGAACTGCGGGACGCTCAGACCGGGTTGAGGTTTGGCCACGCTACCATGGACGTTCGATACCATGCAGGAGGATACGATGCTCAGACCGTCGTGCCGTTCTCATCGGTTACGATGCTGATGGAATTCCAAGGGATGGATGTTGTTCTTCCGGCCGGGCACGGTTTGGAAATCGTGTTGACGCAATCGGGAGAGGATTACTTGGCGCCCGCTTGCTCGAACGCATGCCCCATCACGGTGAACGACGGAACGTTGACTCTCCCAACCATCGACCGCGACGGTTCAACCATACTGATCACGCCTCAGGGTGACGACGCCGCCAACAACCAGTGATTCGCTTCGGCGTACCCGTGTTGCCCACGGCAGGCATAACTGTGCAAAATTATGCATTTGCGCGAAAAAAATAACAGAAATCGTACAAACGGCGGCTTTTGCAAAATGCGATGGGAAAATAAGAATCGTTTGAACAATCAATATCTGAATCTATACGCGTATGATTTCAAAAAGTTCGAATATAGTGAGCGTATGTTTCATTAACCCCCCTCATAGCGGAGCGGATGATAACCATGTCTGACAAAGCAAAACTGGAATACATTTGGCTCGACGGATTCGAACCGACTCAGAGCCTACGAAGCAAGACGATGATCCGAACCGATTTCGGCGGCACGGTGGCTGAATGCCCCATGTGGTCGTTCGACGGCTCGTCCACGTTGCAAGCCGACGGTGGCGATTCGGACTGCATGCTCAAGCCTGTGGCCGTTTACCCAGACCCCGACCGCATCAACGGATACCTCGTTATGTGCGAGGTTCTCAACGCTGACGGCAGCCCCCATCGAACGAACGGTCGCGCCACCATCAGCGATGACGACGATGACTTTTGGTTTGGTTTCGAGCAGGAGTACTTCCTCTGGGACCCAGAGACCAACCTCCCTCTCGGCTTCCCGCGCGACCAAACACCTCAAGGCCAGTTCTACTGCTCTGTGGGCGCCAAGAATGCGTTCGGCAGAGACATCATTGAGGCTCACCTTGACATGTGCCTGGAAGCCGGCCTGAACGTTGAAGGCATCAACGCTGAAGTTGCCGCAGGCCAGTGGGAATACCAAATCTTCGCCAAGGGCGCCAAGGACGCTGGCGACCAGATCTGGGTTTCTCGGTACCTCGCAGAGCGCAACGCTGAGAAATACGGTTTGGCCATTGACTGGCACCCAAAACCTCTCGGCGATACGGACTGGAACGGCTCAGGAATGCACGCCAACTTCAGCGACGGACGCATGCGCGACGAGGGCGGCGAGAAGCTCCTGTCGGAGATTTGTGAAGCGTTCGGCAGGAACATCAAGAAGCACATCGACGTGTACGGCGCTCACAACGAAATGCGACTGACGGGGAAGCACGAGACGCAATCAATTCACGAATTCTCGTACGGTGTCTCGGACCGCGGTGCATCCATTCGAATCCCGATCGGTACCATTGAGGACGGCTGGAAGGGCCGACTTGAGGACCGACGCCCGTCCTCAAACGGTGATCCCTACAAGATCTCAGCCGTCATCATTGAGACGACCAAGTCCGCTTACTGAACCTCAGCAATCCTCGCTTCGCGACGCCGCAGTCGTTGAACGCCAATGAGGACCGCGAGGATCACCGCGAGGGTGAACACGTTCGCTACGATCATCGCCATGGATTCGATCAGGACGCCGTAAAGGAGCCACAACGACAGCGCAACTGTGACCACGGTGAACGTGGTCAACGAGATGCCTTCATGTCGTTCATGAACCCACACGTCTCGAATTTGGGGAATCCACGCAACGATGCCTAAACCGCCGGCCAGCAGGCCGATGGCTTCGATCCATACTTCGGCCATGGTTGTTCGGCCCTCACCAACCGGTTTCAAGGCTTCTGGAGGGTCTGCCCGAGATGGTCGTTCAGCGACGGTGCAGAGAGGTTGATCGAAGCGATGGTTGACCACGGAATATCTTCCGGATGTTTCCTCCCGACCACGTGCATCTTCAGGGTTTTGCCGTAGGGCAGACTGGCTTCGAGGCGCCGCTCCCCCGCTTGGAGTTCCAGTCTGCTTGGTCTTGATGAGAACAAGGAACGAACGCCCGTGCGGTGATCAACGCGTCCGACAAGAGGTGTTCTCCGCTCGGACTGCCACCCGTCAACAACCTCGCCCAAACCGAGCTCCAAAACGTCCCCTTTGCACATCAGGCCTCCGTTCAATTCAACTTCATCCCACGTGCCAAAACCCGTTACCGTTTCCAGCAGCGCTTCGTTGAGTTCACCGGGATGTTCATCTTCAAGCAGGCCAATAAATCCGGCTTCGTCCTTTACGATGCTGCCCAGGTTCATCACGCTGGCTGGCCAGTCAAGGTTTCGATTCGTGAACGCCAACACGACGCGGACGTCAACACCCGAGTCCATTCCGACGCGTTCGTTGTGCATGGCGACAAGCATTCGGGACTTGCGAGCAATGCGTTGATTCACCGTGCTGTGGTTGTGGGTTGTGCCGTTTTTTCGATGTTGGATGAACTCTTCTTCGTCGTTGATCTCAAACGAGCCCGACCAGTGTTTTTGTTCGACCACGAGCATGGTGTTCCCTCCAACGATGACCAAGTCAATCTCCCGTTTACCGCCTTGCTCGCCGTCGGGAATGCGAACCGATTCAGCGATGTGCCAACCGTTTTTCTTTCCAGCTGCCCGACTGATCTTTGCCAGGCGCTGTTCGGCCAGCTCACCCGCTCGATGAATTTCGTCGGGGGGATGAACACGGCGGCGTTCTCGCCACCAGGTCCATCGCTGAGCGAGCTTCATGGTTTCACCGCAGAAGTTCAGCCACGCTGGTGACGACGATGCTCGGACGTTGTTCCGCCCCTTCCGGCAGGGCTGCAACGTCTTCACGGGTTGCTTCGCCGGAAAGAACCAGCACGCCTACGACGCCGGCTCGCGTGGCCATGGCCATGTCGGTGTAGAGTCGATCGCCGACCATGGCGCACCGTTCAGGTTCTAAGCCCAGCGCTTCGATTTTGTGCAGAATCATTCCAGCGTTTGGCTTGCCCGTGATGTGGTCGGGGTCCACGCCGGTGGTGGCCTTGAACATCGCAAGGTAGGCGCCGACGTCTGGAAGGCCACCGTCTGGGCTGGGGCACACCATGTCGGGGTGGCTCGCCACGAGCGGCACGCCCGCATGCATGTGGATGCTCGCCTGTGCGATTTTCTCGTAGGTCAGCTCCGTGTCGTAGCCGAGGACCACGTATTCTGGGTCTGCACTTTGGGTGCTGACGCCGATGGCCTCAACCATGCTTCGCATGCCTTCGGTGCCGACCAGCCATGTTTTGGTGATGTTGTTCCTTTGCAACCAAGCCAGCAGGTCGTGGGTGGACAAAAGCACGTCATCTTCGGTTGCTTCCAGACCGAGACCATGCAGTTTGGTGAGGTACTGGGAGACCGATTTTGAGGAGTTGTTGGATAGAAAATACCGCTGAACACCCTGCGTTTTGCACCGTTCAAGAAACGCTTCGGCGCCGTCGATCAGTTCGCCACCGAGGTAAATGGTGCCGTCCAAGTCGAGAAACACGGCGTCAATGCCCGGGAGAGAGGCGTCCATGTTGCAACCTCAGAACATCAAGGTCTTGAACATGAACCATGGGGAATGGAGGTTTTCCTGCGCTTCTTTGCTGGCGATCATCTCCGTCATCATTTCTTGGATTGCTGGCTTCTTGGCGGCTTTGCCCACGAACCAGTTCAGCAACCACCCGCGACGGCTCATCTTTTGCATCCGGAACGAGTTGGTCAATTCAGGACCGAGAGCTTTCCACAACGCTTCCTGGTATTCCTCTGGAGATTTCCCCTGCATGATGTGATGGGCCGCCATTTCTCCGCTGACCAGAGCGTTGCCCACGCCTTCGCCACTGAAGGGATCCACCAGCGACGCCGCATCGCCCACGAGGTAGATGCCGTTGCTGGCGGATCGACGGGGCTGGCGACTCGCTTTTTTGCGTGGTGAGCCAAACGGCAGCTGCCAGCCTTTACCCGAACCGGCAATCATGCTGGCTTCAGCAAAGCGATCCTTGAACAGCGGGTGTTCGGCGATCACCTCGGACTGAAGCGCCTTGAGTTTCTTGGACTGTTTGTCAAGCAGCGACATCACCATGCCGATGCCGACGTTGACCACGCCTTCGGCCACCGGGAAGAGCCAGAAGTAACCGGGAATGATGGTGTCAACGAAATGAATCTCAATGTCGCCGACGTTGTCTTCGCATCCCTTGACACCGCGCCAGTATTCCCTGTACCCTGCGCAGTAATGGTCTCGGTCCATCATCGGCTCCTCGTAGGTTTCCTCAAGCATGGATTTTGCAACCGGACAACGGTAACCTGCAGCGCCAACAACGTTCGGAGCGTGATAGGTGAACTCCTGTCCTTTTCGTCCACCGACCCGTACGACCACGCCCATGGCGTGCCGCTGACTTCCGCTGCCTTTCCCAGGATCACCGCCGCCGTTTCCATCGTCGTAGAGAACGTCCCGCACATCGCCGCCTTGGAGCACCGCACCGCCGGCGTCTCGAACCAGTTGCTGGACTTGATTGAACAGCAGATGGTCGAATTGTTGGCGCGGCAGAGAGTACCCTGCTTCGAGGCGTTGAACGTCTTCTTCAGGCAGTGCTACGCGAACGTTGTGCCCTTTTGGCGAGGAGAACACGATGCCGGTCACTCGAAAATGCGGGGTGGCTTCCAGCGTTTCTTTCACACCCAGTTCCTTGACGTGACTGAGGGATTTTCCGCCCACGGCGTCGCCGCAAATCTTGTCGCGTGGCCACGTTTCTTTCTCGATGAGGAGAACACGCTTGCCTTCCATGGCCAAATAGCCGGCTGCTGCGGAACCGCCGGGCCCGCCTCCAACAACAATGCTGTCAAAACGTTCTCCGTCCTCAGGAGCGGGTCCGGAATCGATGGGTTGTTTCCACACGACCTCGGCTCCGGTGCGTGGCTCCCCCATGGTGCTGATGGAACATGGGCACCCTTTGAGGCTATGCTTCCCCAAGGGTCAACCACCACCATGCTCATCACCTGCAGGGCGTTCCCGAGACCATGGATGGGGGCGGCGCAAATCCAGTGACGCCCTTCGTTCCCCAGCGCCGAAAAGCGGCGTTCGTTCTCTTCGCCGTCACACTTGTTTGGGGTGCGACCTTCATTTGGATGAAGCAAGCCCTGAACGCCTTGGAGGTCGAAATCGAGACCTTTGGGACTTTTCCCGTGGTGGCGTTTCTCGTGGCGATGCGCTTTTCGATCGCCATGGTGTTGGTGATGTTGGCCTTTCCAAAAGCGAGCCAGGGGCTTCGTTCCAGCGCTGTGTGGAAAGGTGGAGGCGTCCTTGGTGGGCTCATGCTCGTTGGATTTGTGAGTCAGATGGTGGCCTTGAACGATATCAATCCGTCCACCTCAGCGTTCTTGACGTCGTTGTACGTGGTCATGACGGCTCTGCTGACCGTTCGCATGAGCGAGCACCCCCCTCGAAGAGCGTTGTACTGGGGCGTCCTCATGGCGACCATCGGTGCCGGGTTCATCGAGGGCCCCCCTCACTTATCCTGGGGCTCGGGCGAACTCATCACCGTCGCTTGTGCGCTTTTCTTTGCGCTCCACATCATCTACACGCAGAAGCTGACTTTGAAGTTCGACCCGTTGATGTTGACGTTGACCTCCTTCATCGTCGTGGCCGCTGGCTCACTGGTGTTGACGCTCGGGTCGACCAGCGATGCGTTGGCCATGATGTCGGACGTGGTGCGTCGAGACGGCGTCATGGTTCCGGTGTTCCTGCTCGGGCTTGGGGGCTCGTTTTTTTGCCTCGTTGCCCTCAATATGTTCCAGCGCCACATGCACCCGGTTCAAGCGGCCATCATCTACGCCTTTGAACCGGTTTGGGCCACTGTGTTCGGTTTAGGCCTTGGACTCGTCGATTGGACATGGTGGATTCCGTTCGGCGGAGGCGTCCTTTTGGTAGGAAACATCATCGTGGAACTTACATCCCCAAACGAGGAGACCGAAAGGACGCTTCATGAGGCGGAGTAGAATGGTTGAAGATGCGTGGTTCGTTGGCCGAAGCGGAGATGCGCATGACGGACAAACAACATCCATCCCGCTTTGCAACCGATGCTGTTCACAGCGGGACTCAACACATTGGTGACGCCGTCAACACCCCCATTTTCCAATCCTCCACCTACAAGCTCACCGACGAGCGTTACGCCGGCTGGGCCGCTGGCGCCCAACACACTCTGCTCTACGCTCGCCTGTCCTCCGTCAATTCCGATGCCGTGGCTCAGAAATTGATGGCGCTGGAGGGGGGCGAAGACGCCGAGACCTTCTCCTCGGGCATGGGCGCCATCTCAGCGACGCTGATGGCCCTGCTCAACCAAGGCGACCACATGGTTGCAAGCGCCGATATTTACGGCGGCACTTACGGTCTTCTGACCGAGGAATTTCCGCGCTTCGGCATTTCAACCACGATGGCTGACATGCGAGACCCGGCGTCGTACGAAGCCGCCATTCAAGAGAACACCAAACTCCTCTACATCGAGACGCTGACCAATCCTGTGCTCAAGGTCTGCGACATCGAAGCGATGGCCGATGTAGCGAAGCGACACAACCTGCTCCTCCTCATCGACAACACCTTCGCATCGCCGTGGGGGTGCAAACCGTTGGAAATGGGCGTTGACCTCGTGATTCATTCCACCACAAAATACCTCGGGGGGCACTCCGATATTTTGGGCGGGGCCGTCGTGGGTTCAAAGGATCTCATCGCTCAAATCTTCATGCGAAAAGTGCACTTCGGGGCTGCACCCGACCCACACTCGTGCTATTTGCTCGAGCGCGGTATGCGAACCTTGGACGTCCGAATGCCTCGCATCTGCGAGAACGCCCACCAACTGGCCGTGCGTTTGGAGAGCCACGCCGCCATCGAACGCGTGTACCATTCCAAGCTCGCCAGCCATCCCGATTTTGAAGTCGCCGAACGTATTCTGCCCAACGGTTCAGGCATGGTGGCTTTCGTCGTCAAGGGCGGGGACGATGCAGCCCTGAAATTCATGCGAAACCTCAAGCTTATTTACGAAGCGACCAGCCTCGGTGGCGTGGAATCTCTCATCGAGTGCCCGTTCAATTCCAGCCATATGTTCGTGCCCGAAGACGTCCGCATGGACGCTGGTGTCGTTCCAGGCTTCGTTCGTTTGAGCATTGGCATTGAAGACGTTGAAGACTTGTGGAGCGACATCGAAGGAGCGCTTGCTTCGTTGTAGGTGATGGCATGATCGGCACTTCGGTCGGCATCTTTCTCTTCGTTTACGTGGCGTATTGCTGGCAAAAACAAGGCATTCATACACGAAACGAAGGCTGGAAAACCCGAGAGGATGCACCCAGGACCTTCGTCTGGACCATGTGGTTCTACATCATCTTCGCAATCGTGTTGATCATCGCCGATGCTCTGAATCTCAACGACCGAGCGAAACCGTAGAGCCGCTGCGCTCAATTCAGGCTTCGCCCGTGGTGGTTTTCAGCGTTTCAAACGCTTTTTCCCAATCGTTTTGCAAATCGGGCACCTCTTCGTGAGGAGCGTCAAGCAAGCGCTTCCCAATCGTCCAAAGCTCGCTCGTTGGAACGGACCACACGCCGCCCCGATCGCGTGCGTTGGTTTCGAAGTGCCATTCTTGTCCGCCAGAACGCCCAACCGCCACCAACCAAGCCCAAGAGGCTGCAGCCTGGTCGAGGGTGGCGTGCCTTGAGGTCGCCTGGCGTTCGACCGACCCCATGCCTTGGGTTAAGCCCGCAACGATGTAGTCGTGAATCATGGTTGAGGCCACGCCCTGATCACCGTGAGGTGGGAACCGAGCCTTTTGCTGGGCCAGGGCTGTGGCTGCATCCAGCCCTTTGAGGAATTTCCCGAAGGGCTTGGCCGAATCTCGCTGTTCTTCCCAGATCGGTTTCGCATCTTCTCCCTCGAGACCGAGGATCGCCAACGCGTCCAGCCCATGGGTGGCCCAGAACGCGGAGAGGACGTCTCCGCAGGTAGCGGATTTCATGACTCGAATGCACCGTTCATCGCGTTGTTCCGGGCTTCCTTTGGCCTCAATACGCAGCCCGGTTGCGTCCTCGTGAGGCTCCACAACGGCCAATCGAAGGATTTCGGCCGCAAGCAGCCGTTCTTCAACCGACCCGTTGTGGTTTTCCAACGCCGCCGCCAGTTCTTCGGTGGACGTTCCGCTCAACCACGCTTCGCCCACGAGAATGCCTTCATCGATGCCTTCCATCACGGTCTGCTTCATGGCCGACGTCACGATGCCTTCGTTCATGGTCAGCCCTTGCCAAGCGTCCACCACTTTGTTGATGCCCTCAACGGACGTATCTGGGAGGGGTCGGTCGATCGGCCATCCTTGTGGCGCCCAAACGGCGTCCAACGAGAGAATGGACGGAAGAAGCGGAGGGAGCATGGACAACGCAAGGTGATGAACAAACGGAGCGTCCTTTTTTGAAAACGTCTCGAGTTCGTTCAGGCCCAGCCCGACCACTGAACCGCTGTGGAATCGGAACGTCACGTGTCCGTTTGGTGAGAAGGCGCCCTCCAGAACATCGTTCGCATCCAGCCCTTCTGTGGTCCACACATGGCGGCCATCAATCTCCGTCAGCGTCAGATCAAACCGGGATCGTTTGAGCACGTCGCCGAGCCAATCCTTGGGAGGGTTGGGTTTTGGACCCGTGCAAACAAACCCGCCTTCCCAGCTGAAAAAGTGCATGCCGCGTCGTGCGTGGTCTTCCCAAGGCAGCATGCGGAGCGTTAAATTGGCGTAGTTTTGTATGCCGGCGAGGTACCCGAGTTTCCCGTCGCCCCGGCGAACGTAAGAGCCCGAACCGAAGGACCCAGAGTTGAACTGACCGACCATGCTGAATTGATCGTCATGGGCGGCATGAAGGGAGCCTGCAAACGCTTTGGCGACGTCGTCGCCTCGCTTGGCCATCATGCGCTTAGAGAGCCATTTGAGGTCGTTTTTCTTCTTGATGATTTTTTCAATCTCGTTCAGGGTTTTGGTGACGGGGTCGGTTCTTCCCCAGCGCAGTTTGCCCGTGAACTCCATGGCTGGTAAATGACTTCGTGGGTTCTCCAAGAATCGTCCCAACTCGCGTTCCAACTTCTTGGCGGTTGCTTCGTTGGCTTGTTTGGTGCCGCGCATCCGTGCCCGGGTCTTCTTCTGCCCGGGGAATTCCACTTTGGACGGTGCTGCCACGATGCTCCCCAATCCATCGGGTCCCGTGGTGGGGTTTGAGACCTTCGCGTGAAAGCCCTCATGTCGGTGGTCGGTTTGGTTGTACCATGCCGACCGTGACGCTCCTCGGGACCGCCCAAGACGGGGGTCGTCCGCAACCCGGATGTCGACGATCGTGCTGTCAAGGGTTGGAGCCAGCGGATGTACGCTATCCTGTGAGCCTCGGCATCACCGATGAACACGGTCGAGGGCACCTCATCGATGCAACACGTGCTCTTGGGGAACAACTGAACATGTGGGGTCATCCACCGCTTTCATCGGTGATTCTGACCCACGCCCACGTTGGACATGTTGACGGTTTCGGGCTGTTTGGCCGAGAGACCCTCAACGCCCGCAGCCTCAAACTGTACGCCTCCCACTCCATGCATTCCCTGATCGAACAAACACCTCAGTGGGCGTTGATGTTGAAGCAAGGTGTGTTTGAGCCTGCGCTCACCGCCTCAGGGCAACGCCATTCTCTTTCCGAGCAGGTCGTGCTGGAAGCCGTTGAAGTTCCTCACCGCGCCGAACTCTCCGACATGCACGCGTTTGTTGTTCGCGGCCCAAACCGCTCGGTCCTGTACCTCACGGACCATGACCGCTGGGACGATACGCTGAAGCATCACGATGCTCCATCCATTCGTGCATGGCTCAAAGACTTGGATGTGGACCTTGCCTTGATCGATGGCACCTTCTGGAGCTCGGACGAATTGTCAGGCAGGTCCCAACTGGAGGTCCCTCATCCGCCCGTGAGCGAGACATTGAATCGACTTGGTCCCCGACGGGAAGGCGATCCTGACATTCACTTTATCCATCTCAACCACACCAACCCGATTCACGACCCCACCTCAATTGAACACGCCACCGTGCTCAATCACGGTTGGAAGATCGGCGAACAAGGCGCAAGATTTAGTCTGTGACCTGGACCATGCCGCTGGGCTGGAAGACAAGCATGGTCAGTGTGACGGTCACGGTTTCGCTGTTGTCGTTACCGAAAGGACTTCCTTCGTTCGTGTTGAGAGCGACGTCCATGGCCACCGTTCCGATCATTTCAGGAGCTTTGCCGAGCATGGTGAGGATTTCGATGAGTTCGCTTTCCGTTCCGTTCAGTGTGTAGTCTCCCTGACCGTCACTTGCGTACTGATTGAGGTCCGTGTTTGGACGAATGGTGCCGACCACCGTGGTCGTGTCGCAGGCTGTGGTGGACTTTGTCGCATCGTCGCTTTCGGAAAGGGGCCCTGCAAGGCTGCTGTAATCGGGGGTCGTGACGACTTCGTCGCACGCCGCGGTGAAGGTTTCGCCCGTATCGGAATAGGTGATGCTGAGCTCTGCAATCACCACGCCGGTCATGGTTTCATCGATCGTCACCTCGAAGGTCTGCGTATCGCCATCGGACAGGGTAAGTATCTCCTCTTGA
>MDTG01195682.1_pt1 | contig 10770 bp, 13 predicted proteins | sample 811421 | NCBI WGS metagenome assembly MDTG01 (sample SAMN05326645, study PRJNA326480) | marine metagenome | isolation source: seawater | place: Pacific Ocean: South East | collected 2011
GGAAAAATATAATAAAGGAGCGTCGACAGGCAAATTCCTTCGGTGGAAAGATCTACCAATACACTGGTAAGAATATTACATCTAAGCAATTGGAAGCTTTTTGGGGTTTTTATCAAAATACAGGAAATAGAAAGTGGGGTATTCCTTATTTGACGAAACAATTTTTTGTATCTCTTAAAAGCGAAATGTCTAAAAAAATATTACTCGTTCTGGCAGAAAAGGATGGTGAATACGTTGCAGGAGCTCTTAATTTTATAGGTAGAAATGCACTTTATGGCAGATATTGGGGTTGCAAAGATTATTATCCAAGTATGCATTTTGAAATCTGTTATTATCAGGCTATTGAATATGCTATAAAAAATAAATTAGCCCGCGTTGAAGCGGGTGCTCAAGGGGACCATAAAATAGCGAGAGGCTATTTGCCAGTTACTACTTACTCAAGTCATTGGTTTCCTCATGATGGGTTTTTGAAGGCAGTAGGTGATTTTCTTAAAGAGGAAAAGAAGCTAATAAAAATTCATGAAAAAGAGCTCCATTTTATTAGTCCATTTAAAAAAGAGGAGAATACTAATGAAAAAAAAATATAGTGACACAGAAGTTAAAAAAAAATTCAATCACCTAATTTCAAAAGGGTGGGCGTTTTCAGAAGACAAAATATATCTTCAAAAAACTTTTCAGTTTAAAAGCTTTGTGGAAGCTTTTTCTTGGATGGGCAGAGTTGCTTTTATGGCAGAGAAACTAAATCATCATCCCAACTGGTCGAACGTTTATAATAAAGTAGATATTTCTTTATCGACCCACGATGCGGGTGGTTTGACAGAACTAGATTTAAACTTAGCTAACTTTATAGAAATGGAAAGTTAATCTAGATCATTTAATATGGATTTGGCAGAGGTTAAATCACAGACACCTCTTTCTTTTTCAAAATAAAGTTTTTCAATTTTTTTGTCATTAATTATCATTGTGAATCTTTGTAATCTACGTAAGAGCCCGGTTCCTTTTACAGAAAATTCAGCATCGAGCTCTTTTGCTAAAATTGATAAGGGATCTGTAATTACATTTATCCCCGCCTTTCCAGAACCAGTGAAGTCGCTCCAAGATTTTGCAACGTAAATATCATTTACCACAACACAATAAATTTCATCTATTCCCTTATTTTTGAAAAGTTGAAATGATTCAATGAAACCAGGGAGGTGTGACATTGAACAAGTAGGTGAAAAGGCACCTGGCATGCCAATGAGTATTATTTTTTTCTTTTCAAATAGTTTATCCGATTCGAGTTTATTGAAGTTATATTTTTCATCTAACCAGTTAAAGGTTACGTTTGGAAAGATATCTCCTGCAGAGTACTTCATGATAATTCCTATTATTTTGAATGAAATATAAAAATTTTATAAAATTCATACTACGATATTTGATTTTTTCGAAGAACTTTCTTAATAATTACACGAAATGGAAAAAATTTTAATAATTGGTGGCGGTCAAGCAGGATTTTCGTGTGCTTCTAAGCTTAGAGCTTCTGGGTTTGAAGGAAAAATATCTATCGCATGTGAAGAAAATGTTTTGCCTTATCAGAGACCACCCCTTTCAAAAAAATATCTTACAGGACAATTTGAAAAAAATAGACTTTTATTAAGATCAGAAGAATATTACAAGAAGAATAATATTGAAGTATTTCTTTCTAGTAAGGCATCTGAGATAAAAAAAGAAATAAAAGAAGTTACTTTTCAACTTGGTCAAACTGTGAGTTATACAAAACTGGTTTTATCAACTGGTTCCAGCGCCGTTAAAATATTTCCAAGAGAGAGTAATGATTGTAAAAACATATACTATTTAAGAAATTTAAAAGACGCGAATAAACTTAAGGAGTGTTTAGAGCCAAATAAGAAAATCCTTGTAATAGGAGGAGGTTATCTGGGTCTTGAAATTGGATCAATAGCATCCATGAGTGGAATGGATGTTACTATTATTGAGGCAAGTGAAAGAATATTAAAAAGAGTAGCTGGTTCTCAAACGGCAGATTTTTTAAGATCAATTTTTAAAAAAAATGGTGTTGAAATAATAGAAAATGATGCTGTGGATTCTATGGTTGTTCAAGGTAATTCAATTTCAAAAATCCAATTGACTTCTGGAAGGGAAATACAGACAGATGCTGTAGTTGTTGCTGTGGGAGGAAAGCCTGTAACTGACTTGGCAGAAAAATCTGGTTTATACACAGACTCAGGTATTAAAGTTAATAAGAAATTGCAAACTAGCGATGTTTCAATATATGCAGCGGGTGACTGTGCATCCTTTGATTTTAACGGAAAAAGAGTTAGGTTTGAATCGGTCGGAAATGCTATTGATCAAGGAGAGACGGTCGCGTTGAATTTAATGGGAAAAAACGTCGAATATAATATAAAACCTTGGTTTTGGTCCGATCAATTTGACATAAAATTGCAGATAGCAGGTCTGAGTGCAGGATCTGATGAAATTATAGAGAGGTCTCACAAAAATAGTGTTTCATTTTGGTATTATGCCAATAATAAATTAATAGCAGTAGACGCTTTCAATGACCCAGCGAGCTATTTCATTGGAAAAAGACTTATTGATGATGGAAAGTCAATCCCAAAACAGATTGTAAGTGACATAAACTTAAATTTAAAAGAGTTTTTGCTAAAAAAATGAGAGTAATTGGAGGAGAATTTAAAGGACTAAAACTCACCTCAAATAATATAAAAGACTCCAAAAATGGAGAGTTTTTGATAAGACCGACAACTGACAGAGTAAAAGAGACACTATTCAACATGATACAGAATAGCTTTAGGCTGAGGGTTGAAGATGCCTCTTTTTTAGATTGTTTTTCAGGCTCGGGTTCAATAGGAATTGAAGCGTTTTCTAGAGGCTCAAACTTAGTATATTTTATTGATAAAGAAAAATCATCCTGCCGTCTTATAAAGCAAAATTTGAAACTTTTATCAAAAAAAAATGATTTAGAACACACAGAGATTTATGTTTTTAACAAAGACTTTTTTGATAAAAAATTTGTTATTGGAAAAAAATTTGATTTCATTTACTTGGATCCTCCATATCAGAAATTTTCAATAGGGACTTTGGTTCAACGTCTCAAACAGTTAAATGTTTTAAAAACGAACTCACTGATTATTTTTGAAAGTAGTTTGAAAGAAATTGGTGCTAGTGGTTTAAAGCTTTTAGATAGCCGAAAAATTGGTAAAACTTTTATATCTTTTTTTAGCTTTTCCAATTAAATTCGGAATTCATAAAATAATGGGCAAATTTTAAATGGAAGACTTTGGCTTTAGAAAAGTAAATAGATATGAAAAACAACATCTGGTTAATGAAGTTTTCGAGAGTGTAGCGTTCAGGTACGATTTAATGAACGATTTAATGAGTGCTGGTTTACATCGACTATGGAAAGATTCCTTGATCGATTGGCTTGCTCCTAGAAAAAACAAGCACTTGATTGATGTAGCTGGGGGAACGGGTGATATTGCTTTTAGATTTCTTTCTAGATTGAAAGATCACGGGAAGGTCACCATAGTTGATCGTAACGAACAAATGCTTTCTGAAGGTAAGTTGAGACCAAATAATTCTTTAGAAAATAAAAATGTTGAGTGGATTTGTGCTGATGCTATGGAATTACCTTTTGCAGAAGATTCCTTTGATTATTTTACAATCTCGTTTGGAATAAGAAATGTTTTGGACATTAAAAAGTGCTTAGAAGAGGCATACAGGGTTCTCAAGCCTGGAGGACGTTTATTAATATTAGAGTTTAGTGCAGTTGATAACAAGACTTTAAAAAAACTATATGACCTCTACTCACTTAATATTGTTCCAAAGCTTGGAAGATTTGTAACTGGTGACGAGGATAGCTATCGATATTTGGTCGAAAGTATAAGAAAATTTCCGAATCAAGAAGAATTTTTAAATATTATTGATACAGCTGGGTTTAAGCAGACTAAGTTTAGGAATTTAACATTTGGCGTTGTAGCTATTCATAGTGGTTGGAAAATTTAATGAAAGGACCCCACAATTTTATTAGGCTGGCTAGAGTAGCAGCAACTTTTTTTAGGTCTGGTGCAGTTAACCAGTTGATGAACATTACGGGCACCCCTTTTTATATCAGAGTTCCTGTAAGTTTAATTGGAATTCCCTTGAGTATCTTTGGCATTAAAGCTCCTTATAAAAGTTCCGCGATATTGAGAGCGTTAATTGCTTTAGGTCCAGCATACATAAAGTTTGGTCAGTTATTATCAACGCGACCAGACATAGTAGGTAGTAAACTTGCAGAAGAGCTCAAGGTTCTTCAAGACTCACTAGAGCCGTTTTCTAGTGTGAAAGCAAAAGAAATTATTAAACGTGAACTAGGTTCAAGCACTGAAGATCTCTTTTCATCATTTTCTGACTCCGTTGCTGCAGCATCAATTGCTCAGGTTCATAAGGCAGAGGTTAGGGGTACTAGGGAAGTTGTTGCTGTTAAAATACTACGACCAAAAGTTGAAAAAGTTTTTTTTAAGGATCTTGATGCTTTATTACTTTTGGCTAAAACCGTAGAATTTTTCGCACCAAATTTTCGAAGACTTAAACCTACGGAGGTTGTCAAACATTTTGAACGATTAGTGCATGAAGAGCTTGACTTAAGAATGGAAATAGCAGCAGCTGCAGAGTTTTCCGAAAATACTAAGCAAGATAAAAACTTTTATGTGCCTAAAGTCTTGTGGAACCTATCAGGCAAAAGGGTTGTAACAACTGAGTGGGTTGAAGGTATTCCTGTTGGAGATGTATCAACAATAAAAAAAGCTGGCGTTGATATGGAAAAACTTTCCAAGAGGATAATTAAAATTTTCCTTACACAAGCTTTGCGAGATGGATTGTTTCATGGTGATATGCATCAAGGAAATCTCAAATGTAGGGATGATGGTACTCTTATTGTGATGGACTTTGGAATTATGGGTCGAATAGACGAATATACAAGGCGGGTTTATGCAGAAATTTTGATAGGATTCCTCAGACGAGACTATATGCGTGTCGCTGAGGTACACTTTGAAGCAGGATATGTTTCCAGCAAAAAAAATGTAAATGAATTCGCCCAGGCCCTACGTTCAGTTGGAGAACCTATATTTGGAATGGAAGCTTCTGATATTTCCATGGCAAGGCTTTTAGCCAGACTTTTTGAAGTTACTGAACAGTTTGGAATGGAAACTAGGACGGAGCTTTTGTTACTTCAAAGAACTATGGTAGTCGTTGAGGGTGTAGCAAGAAGCATAGATCCTAATTTAAATATGTGGGAAACAGCTAGACCAGTAGTAGAAAAATATATAGCTCAAAATTTAGGTCCTAAGGCTTTCCTTAATGACTTAGGGAAGTTAATACGGATAGCTGCGAAACTTGGTCCTCATTTGCCTCAGATAGCTGACGATTTTATCAAAAAATCAAGAGAGTCTAATGAAAAAAGGTCAGTTAACAGATTTCTTTCAGGCTTCAATATTTTTTCTATTTTATCCATATTAATTTTAGTTTTAACAAGCATTTCTCTCCTTCTTTTGTCTTTTCAATAAAAACACTTAGAAAGAATTTTGAAATAGTTTATAGTATCCCCTTCTATTATTTAGAATGTCTTTGTGAACTATAGGGCCCTGTAGCTCAGCGGATAGAGCAGTGGTTTCCTAAACCATGTGTCGCAGGTTCGACTCCTGCCAGGGTCACCAAGAAAGTTTCTAATACTACAAGTTTATTTTTAAAGTTTTTCTTAATTTATATTAAAAATTTTTGAGAAAATTATTATTCAGATTTCTCAATTATATTTTTTTCACCACAGTGAGGGCAAAAAACATTTTTTTTTGGCTTATATTCATCACTAGAAGCAAAAGACCACCAAATACCACAGTAATCGCATGTAAAATGCCAAATTGTTTCCTTTATTATCTTCATTTTTTCACCAATCTTTAATTCTTTTTCATATCTCTTAAAAACTTTTTTAATTCTTTTTCATGAAGACTTATTTCTGTACATTGTTTTACCTTTTGAAATACGCTGCCTCCCGTGACGAATGAACCACCAAAAAACTCAACCAATTCTTCACCTTCAACCATTTTGTTTTTTAGTGAGTTCATACACTGTTTTTCTGTCTTAAAAAATCTATCTCCTTCTCTCGTGGTCTCAGCAATTTTCACTTGTGAGTTTTCAATCAAAAACATGAGTGAAATAGTTATCCAAACTTTCATAATCTTTCCTCTTCTTTTGTAGTTATATTAACGTATATTGATAATTATTATTTATTTATTTTTTCTGAGCCGTATTTGTAAAATACAAACATTCATCAAATTCTACGGAGTTCTTTAGGTTGATTGGCCACGAAAATTTGGGTAAACACTGCGGTGTGGACGAAGTTGGTAGAGGAGCTTGGTCTGGTCCAGTTGTTGCTGCAGCGGTACGGCTAAATAGTTGTGTAAATATCAAAGGTCTCGCTGACTCAAAAACAATAGGTCCCGCTTTAAGGGTAAAACTATATTACCAGATAATTGAAAATTCTGCGGTTGGGGTGTCGTTTGTCTCCTCAAGTATTATAGATTCTAATAACATATTACAGGCATCTTTACAGGCAATGGAAAACGCGGTTAGGAAAATTTTAGATGAGGACGAAAAAGTGTTTTTTGATGGAAATTCTCTTCCAGGGTCTTTTAGAAACTCTTCAAAAGCATATGCTGTTATAAAGGGAGATCAGAAAATAGCTAGTATTGCCGCAGCCTCAATTGTTGCAAAAGTGTCACGCGATTTTTTTATGAATGCTCTAAATTTATCGCATCCAGGCTACGGATGGGCGAAAAATGTAGGATATGGTGTATCTTCCCATTTGCTTGGAATCAAGAAGTTGGGTGTAAACACTCAGCATAGAAGAAGTTTCAAACCTATACACAATATGTTGTGATGATTCTATTTAAGTGTATGAATTATAAATAAAAATTTGACCATAAATTAAATTTGACTCATTTTTATATCTAAAAATCGAGGCAAATAAAATATGAGTGTACAGGTATCTGAAATAGATTTGACTAGTTCGGAGGTTATGTTATTTAATGAAGATTGCATAAACTTCATGAAAAAGCTTCCCAGTAATTCAATAGATGTGGTATTTGCAGATCCACCATACAATCTGCAATTAAACGGAGATTTAATAAGGCCAGATAATTCTAAGGTTGATGCCGTAAATGAGGAATGGGATCATTTCAATAGTTTCACTCATTATGATCAATTCACAAAAGATTGGTTGTTGGAAGCAAGAAGAATTTTAAAAAAAGATGGTTCAATATGGGTAATCGGATCATATCACAATATTTTCAGAGTTGGATTTACTTTACAAAACTTGGGTTATTGGATCTTGAATGACGTTATTTGGAGAAAATCAAATCCGATGCCAAATTTTAGAGGAAGAAGGCTAACTAACGCTCACGAAACCTTAATTTGGGCAGCCAAATCTGACAGCTCAAAATACTTATTTAATTATGACGCATTAAAGGAGTTAAACGATGGGATCCAAATGAGATCAGATTGGCTGTTCCCGATTTGTGGTGGCTCTGAAAGAATGAAGGACAATAATGGAAAAAAACTCCACCCAACACAAAAACCAGAGTCGTTACTACATAGGATCATCATTACCTGTACAAAAAAGGGTGACATAGTATTTGACCCCTTTTTAGGATCGGGAACATCTGGTGCGGTAGCTAGGAAGTTAGGTAGAAAAATTATAGGCACTGAAAAAGATAAGTCCTATTTCAAAGCAGCAAAGAAACGAATCTCTGATATTGTTCCCTATCAAGATGAAAATCTGGAAATAACTAAAAATAAAAAAGATGAAAAAAGGGTACCATTCGGACATTTAGTGGAGAGAGGTCTTCTCAACCCAGGGGACGAGCTTATATCAGTAAATAAAAGATACATCGCTAAGATTAGACCCGACGGTACACTAATTACCCATACTGCTAAAGGATCAATTCACCGAGTAGGGGCTCTTTTGGAGGGAGCGCCATCTTGTAATGGTTGGAATTATTGGCATGTAAAAAAAGATGGTGAATTTATACCGATAGATTATTTTCGTCAGAAAGCCAGATCTGAGTTACTTAACTCACTATAGATTCTGAAGGATGAATTTTTTACCTTTTCTGAAAACTTTTCGCATTAACGTGGGCAATTGATTTTCTTGAAAAGAGTAAAGATCGAAAACTTCATAATTAGTTTTTTTACTATGAAATTTCGATATAGTACCGATGATTAGTATCAATTCGAGTTTAAAATGGGTAAATTCATGCTTGATTTTATAAATTGGTTGAAACCAGTGAGCATCGAAAGGAAAAATCAAATCGGGTTCTTCTTCCAACCAATCGGATGAAGGGAAAGCCAGTAAACCTCCTAATAAGCCTTTATCTGGTCTTCTTTCTAGCAAAATCTTATCATCATTATTTTTTATAAAATAGACGAAGCCTTTCCTTGTAGGTTTATTTTTTTTTGGGGCTTTAACAGGAATATTCTCTGTTACCCCATCCTTAAAACTCTTGCAAAAATTTGAAATAGGACATTCCTCACAAACAGGTTTTTTGGGTCTACATACTATATTTGCCAGATCCATCAGACCCTGACAGAAATCTCCTGTTCTATTCTTTGGAAAGAGAAGTTTTGCTTTATTTTGAATTATATTTTTTGAGAATTTAATTGGTGTTTCAATTTTAAATAATCGTACAATTATTCTTTCTATATTACCATCAATTGTTATTTCACTCTTTTGAAATCCAATAGATCTTATGGCTGAAGCAGTGTATTCACCTATTCCTGGTAAATTTTTTAGTTTCTCTTTTTCTGCGGGTATTTCGCCTTCATGCTTATCTACAATCTCTTTGGCGCACTTTAGAATATTTCTTGCCCTTGAGTAATAACCAAGCCCCGCCCAAAAAGACACTATCTCATTTTGGTTAGCTTTACTCAATTCGGCTACATTATGCCACTGCTTTATAAATTTATTGAAATATGGAATTACCGCGCCAACTGTTGTTTGTTGAAGCATAATTTCTGAGACCCAAACTTTGTAAGGATCAGGCTTTTTTCCTATTTTCAGATCATAGGGGCTCACTCGCCATGGAAGGCTCCTTCCTTTTTCTTCGTACCACTTTAACAAAGGCTTGCTCAGTTTTAACATTTTGATTTTTGAAAAATAAGTTTATTATTAATATACAATTATGAAAAAAAAATGAAACAATCGGCTGGTAAATTTAAAAAAATCGGAAATTTAATTGAATCTCTCTTTAAAGCTAATATGCCTGATTGGAGACAAAATCAAAATCATATTTTCTCCTTATGGTCGGAACTAGTAGGAGAAAGCATTTCTCAAAAAACTAAGCCGGATAAGTTGAAGATTATAAGAAACGGCGGTGGAAATATATTATTTATTCAGCTTCTTGGGCCTTACGGGCCTGAAATATCACTTCAAGTTGAGGAAATTAAAGAAAAAATCAATCTCTATTATGGAACTAATCTTATCTCAAAGGTGGCTTTTTCTCCTACAGGATACAATAATGTGGGATTACTTGTTAATAAAAAAAAAGAAAATAAAGAAAATATGAACAAAACTCGTAATAATATTTTTGACAAAACCCTTTCAAATAAGAAACTTATTTCAGCACTGAGCACTTTGAAAAATAACCTAGTTGAATTGGAGAAAAAAAAATGAAATTTCTTTTTAGTAAAACAAACTGTAGGATGCTTTTTCTTTACGCATCAATTTTTGTTTTAAGCTTTGGTCAGGCAATTTTAGCGTCAGACACCAGTAAAAAAAATAATTTGTACCAAGAAATGGAGAAAGGAGCGCAGAGTGCTCCAGTAGTTATGATTGAATATGCTTCTTTGACCTGTTCTCACTGTGCGGAATTTTACAAATCAGTTTTTCCTAAATTAAAAAAAAATTATATAGATAAGGGTTTATTAAGGCTCATTCACAGAGAAATTTACTTTGATCGGGCAGGTCTTTGGGCAGCACTAATAGCTAGGTGTTCAAATAATAGCGAAAAATATTTTGGCACATTAAGGATATTATATGAAGATCAGGCAAGATGGTCAGGGTCTAATGATAGTGATATAATAGTTGAAGAATTGCTTAAAGTTTCGGCAAAAGCGGGTATGAGTAGAAATTCTGCTATTTCTTGTCTAGAAGATCAAACCAAAGCACTGGATCTTGTTAGCGAATTTAAATCTTACGTAAAAAAGGATGATATTGAATCCACTCCAACATTCATAATAAATGGATCTAAGTATTCAAACAGATCTTTTGAAGAAATAAAGGAAATAATAGAAAAGAACTTAGGAAACTAATTGTTTCAACTTGCTTTTCAAAACTGAAGGGCTTTTTAGTTTTACCTCCACGGGTAAGCTATAAAATTCTGTTTTGAGATGCTCAGGTATCTTTACTAAATCTTTTTCGGTAGTGACAATAAGAGCGTTTGCCCGTACACCTTTTTCTATGATATTTCTCAGATCTTTTTCTGAGTATTTGAAATGATCGGGAAACGGTATTGTTTCAACGACATTTAAGCCAAGATTTTTTAATAATTGAAAAAATTTTTCTGGCATCGCTATTCCGCAAAAAGCTATTAAATTTTTCTCGTGTAAATCAGATGAATAAGTTTCCGGTTTAAGTTGACCTTCTAGCAACAAAATATTTGAAGGAATCTTTATTCTTTTTATGAACGATTTTCGAGAATCATATTGTCCTAGGCATAGGATTAA
>MDTG01335159.1_pt1 | contig 10770 bp, 9 predicted proteins | sample 811421 | NCBI WGS metagenome assembly MDTG01 (sample SAMN05326645, study PRJNA326480) | marine metagenome | isolation source: seawater | place: Pacific Ocean: South East | collected 2011
GATAATTCAGAGCTGGACATTATAGACTTATAAGTTTGAAAATCAATTATTGATTTATTTTTTGCAATTGCGTATAAAGATAAATCCATATCGCTAATAAGCTCTGGATAATAAATATTAAATAATCTAAACCCTCTTTTTGATTGAAGACGAGTTTTAAATGATCTTGGATAATGAAATCCATTATGCAGACGGTTTTGATTATAAAAACTGGCTTCATTAAAAATTTTACTATTTTTTTCGAATACCTTTACATCAACCCCTTTCTTTTTAAATGCATAAGCTAAGTGACATCCATACCAACCTGCACCTATAATCGCAATTTTTATATCCTTCATAAAATTTTTTGTTTTAATAAAATATGATTTAAGTTAGGGCACCTTTTAAATTTGAAAATAATTTGGTTTTTTAACCAATAATTTAATACTATAATAAAATCTTTCTAATTTAATAATACATCTCATTAAAAAAAGAAAACTGTATTAATTTCTTTTAATAAAAGTTAAAAAATCTATTTGTGAATAATTAAAAGTATTTGTTTAGAATTAAATTGTGGATTAAAAATTATTAAACTTTGTTTTTAAAAGTTATAAACTTATTTAAAGAATAATTAGTTAAAACGTAAATAGAAATACTGGCTATTTGTGCGAAGTTTTTATTATAATTATTTTCTAATAAGATTCTAAGAGTATATATATTTAATATCCAACAAATAATAATAAAAGAAAAATAATATCCAAACTGCTTTTTATTTCGTTTTGCTTTGAATGTTATCCTTCTATGTAAGCTATAAGAAAGAAAAGAACAAGCTAAGAAACTTATAAGATTACTTGAATAAGGATTAATATTGATTATATTTTGTAAAATTAATATAATTGAAATACCAAAAAAAGTATTTATTAATCCAATGTAAAGGTATCTAATAAATTGCATAGATAAGATAATATTTATAAATTTATTTAATTTGAATTTCATAAATTTTATAAAAGAAGATGCAAAATTTGAATCATTGTATAATATTATAATTAAAGTAATTTTTTGTTAAATAAAAATTATATGCCTCCTTCGTTATTGATAATTGTACCTTGTTTTAATGAGGAATTGGCTCTTCCTAGTACTATTAAAGTTCTTTTAGGTGAAATAAAAGAATTAATTAATTTAGGTTTAATTTCTAACAATAATAGTGGTATATGCTTCGTTGATGATGGGAGTAAAGATAATTCATGGAATATTATTAAGTCTTATTCTGATGAGAATAAAAAAATTAAAGGTATTAAGCTTACTCGAAATAAAGGGCATCAAGCTGCTCTTTTAGCTGGACTACTATACGCAAAAGAAATAGTTGATCTTACTATTACTATTGACGCTGATTTACAAGATGATCCTAAAGTTTTGAAAAAGATGATTAAATTTTATATGCAAGGTTATGATATTGTTTATGGTGTTAGAGCAAATAGGTCTTCAGATTCATTTAGTAAAAGATTATTTGCCAATCTTTTTTATAGACTAATGATCTTCCTTGGAGTAGATATTATTAAAAATCATTCAGATTTTAGATTGATTTCTTCTCGTGCATTATTTGATTTGAGTGAATATAAAGAAAGCTCATTATTCTTAAGAGGTTTAATTCCTTTATTGGGTTATAAATCCGCTAAAGTGTATTATCCTCGCAAATCTAGAAATCAAGGAGAAGCAAAATATACCTCAAAAAAATTACTCACCTTAGCTATTGATGGAGTTCTTTCATTTACTTTTAAACCTTTGCGTTACATTACATATTTAGGATTAATATCTTCAATGGTATCCTTGCTATTAATGATTATTGCTATAGTTCAGTTCTCAATGGGCGGAGTAGTAAGAGGATGGACTTCTTTGTTTGTCATTGTTAGCTTATTAGGCTCCTTACAATTATTATCTTTGGGTTTAATAGGAGAATACTTAGGAAGAATATATAAAGAGGTTAAAGGTCGTCCTAACTATCATATTCAGGAATATATAGGTTTTAATGATTGAATATTTCAGGAATTTTATTTTCACCATTTTTGGTAATCAAAGTTTTCAGATCTTCTCACAAAAATTGATAGTATTATTTCTTTTTGTAGGTATATTTTTAAGCCCTTTTTTGATTTATTTAGTTATTAATCAAAAATTATATTTACCATCAATTACTAGAAATAATTTAAGGCTTCCTTTATTGTCGGAAATTTTTATTATCTCTTTATTATTAATTCCTTTATATTATATGAATTTTAGATTCAATAATTTTGGCCATAATGATGAACTTTCATACCTGACTAATAGAATTGGATTTCAAGTTTGGGATAATAGATACTTTCCTTTGGGACATAATGAATGGCGTGTTTTATCGTTAAGTCTTGCTAAAAATAATCTTTTTATTTTGCATCTTTTACCTTTGTTTCAATTTTTAATAAGTGGTTTATTGCTTCAAAAGATAATTTCTAAGACAAATTTATGGTTTTCCTCATTCGCCTCAATAATAATTATGAATTTATCTATTGTCCCCTTTTTTCATTTGATAGTTACAGAAAGAAATTGTATATTTTTTATAATTTTAGCTTTATATTTAACAAAATTCATATGGAATAAAAATTCAAAATCAACTTTAATTTTTGTTTCTTTCATTATAAGCATTAGTCTCTATTATAAAGAATTGATGTTTGTATTTTGGCTTTTTGGCCTCACTGGATATCTATTAAATTACTTGTCTCAAACAGATAAAAAAAATTATAATTATTCCCATAATTTAATTAAAAATATTAAAAATTGTCCTGAGGTTTTATTAGTTATCTCTGGATATATTTCGTCTTTTTTATTTTATTTTTCATATAAACTATACTACTTTTTCTTGCCGGCTACTAGAACTTATGGAAATAAGTCATTAAATATAGATCCATTTATATATTTCCAAAAAACAATACCTTATGTTATCAAAACCCCCATAATTCCTATTTTAGTTTTTGGGTTAATAATTTCTTTCCTACTACCCAAAGAGAAGAGATATGGAAGATTTTTATTATCAGTTTTAAATACAGGTGGTATTGGATATGTAATTGGGGCTGCTAATCTTAACCTTTGGTTTAATGGTTTTTATTACTCAATACCTTTATTAGCGATTTCAATTACTATATCTTATTTAAGTTCACTTTACTTAAATACTATATATAAGAGTGGTAAAAGATATTTATTAAACGATTTCAGTAAAATAATAATTTTAATTTTGTTCTCTTCCATGATTTTTTTGAATCTGAAAGTTGTACCTCGTCAATTAAGTGTAATTACAAATGATATATATGAATACTTACATTTACAAAATAGATATGAATATATAGGCTCAAAAATTACAGATGAAATTTTGCAAGATGGATTGATTGATTTGGCACATGTCCCTCGCAAAGGCTCTGGAATAATAGATTATTCATATTATAGTTCAGGCACATTGTTAGACTTTATAAAATATAAATTTCCTGATTTAAAAATAATTATGAAGTCAGATTCAACGTGTAGAGAAAATAAACAAGATAGGGTTGGTAAAAATTATTTGTGTACATATCTTGATAGAACAAAACCAATTAATGCTGAATTAGTTATTACTGAAGGAGAATTTTTGGAAGAAATTAATTTAGATAAATATAAATTAGATATATATGAATCTCCTTATATTACCCCTATCAAAAGAACAAATTTAGGTTACTCAAAAAAATATAATTTTTATACTAAAAAATAAAATCATTTCAAATTTACTTTATTAAAATTATGATTAAGTTATTAAGATGCCCAGATATATCAGTAGATTTAATTTCATCTTATCTTGAAAATTCAAGGAAAGAAAAGAAATTTTCAAACTTTGGTTATTGTGAGTTAAAACTTAGAAATAAATTTTCAAAAATACTTAATGTTCCTTTAGAAAATCTTTGTCTTGGTTCTAGTGCTACTGCCTTATTAAGAATTTGCTGCAACCTTTTTGCGGAATTAAACGCAGGGAAAAGCTCGAAATATTTTTTCCCAGCATTTTCATTTTTTTCTACATTTTCAATAGCATCAGATTTTAAATCAAAAGCAATTTTTTATGATGTCCTCGATAAATCTTTTTTACCTAATATTGATCAAGTGTTAGATGAAAATGATTTCATTCTCTTAAATGTTCCATTTGGTTCTAGTACCCACCTAGATATATTTTTTAAATTTGCTAGAGATGTTAAATGTACTGTAATAATCGATGCAGCTGCAGCTTTGCCAGGGCTGATATATAAAAAATCGAAGTTAAATGATATTCCAAATAATGTAGTGCTCGTTTTTTCTTTACATGCTACAAAATTGCTTAGTTGTGGAGAAGGGGGACTATGTATTTATGGAGATAAGATACCAAAATATATAAGATTATTAACCAACTTTGGAATAAATAAGCACAGGATTCAAGAGTGGAATAACTCTACAAATGCAAAAATGTCAGAATTTAATGCCGCAGCAGGTCTAGCAAGCTTAGATAATTTAAACTATTATGCGGAAAAAATACTAAAAGCAAAACAATTAGCATCATTAGTTTTAAAAGAAAATAATATTAAATTATTTGATGAAAATCTAGAACCTACACTCACAATGAATATTGATATTAATATTAATGATAATTTATTATCTAAATTAAAAACGAATGGATTTGATTGCAGAAGGTGGTGGAGTTTAAGCCAAAATATCAAATTAGAAGATTTTAAATACTCCAATTATCTATATAGTCATATTTTAGGTATTCCATTTGACTGGGGGAATATTTCTACTTATATATATAAATTATCAGATTTACTGGTCAACAAAAAATAGTTTCTAATATATTTCTATTCTAAAATTATTTTATAAAAAATATTTTCATTTAATATTTCATTCTTCTAGATGTATAATCAAGAAAATATATTTATATATATTTTATTAATCAGCTTGATACATGTATAGAAAAAGATTAATAGAAAAAATAAAGTTTATATATAGAAAAGTTTTTAGTTATAAATTAAGATTGTGTTTTGGAAAATTATTCTATAAATTGATCATTTTTAAAAATTATATTAGATATTATTTCAACAAATTGAAAATAAAAAGTATATTTAAAAAATCAATTAAGTTGAAACTTTTACATTTTAGTAAAGTTTTAGAAAATAAAGATTTTTTATATTTTAGTAAAGTTCTAATTAAGGGTAAATATATTGAGCCAAATCCTTCTATAATTATTAGTGATTCTGCTTGTAACGATTATAAGTATTTAGAAAAAGTTTATAAAAGAAAGGAAAAGGATGTCCGGCTTTTATTAGTCAAAAATGCTTATTTATATGGTGATGTTGAATTAATCAGATATAAAAACAAATGTTTTTTATCTGATTTCTTTAACTCCTATTATCATATTAGTGCAGATGAGTTTAAAGATAATATAAATATAAATAGGTCATTTAAGAATCTAACCTTATATACTGATGAAAACTTATTTTCATTCAAAGATAAAAGTTCACATTTTATAAAAGATGGACTTTACCTAAATAGTGCTTGTGGAAAAAACTTCTATCATTGGTTAACTGAAGTAGCACCTAAGCTTGTTATTTATAATGAATATGTAGATAAAAAAGTAACTTTATTAATTAATCAGAATTTGCATCCAAACATAAGAGAATTATTATCAATAATAAATACTAATAAATATAAAATAATAGAGCTAAAAAAAGGTGAGAAATATATTGTTGAAAAACTATATTACATCAGTGGGATTTCTAATGTACCGTTTGAATTTAGGAAAGATTTTTTAAATAATAATTTTCATGAAAACAACATAATTGATGTTTATTACAATAAAGAAGCTTTTAATCTATTAAAAGAAACAATTACAAGTAATGTAAATCAAAGTAAATCTCATTCCCCTAAAAAGATATATATACAAAGAGAAAAAAGTCTTACTAGAAAAATTCTAAATATTGAAGAAGTAGAAGCATTTCTAAAGTTCCATGATTTTAATTTTATTGATCCTATGAATTATGGAGTTAATCAATTAAATAGTTTATTAAACAACGCTGAAATTGTTGTTGTTCAAGGAGGCTCAGCTATGGGTAATTTATTATTTCTTAAAAATAGAGCAAAAATATTAATATTGGTAGCAAATCATAGTAGAGGCTTATATCATACTTTTTCAAATTTATTATCCATATTAGGACATCAGTGTTACTTTATATTTGGCGAGTCAAAATCTTTTTCATCAAAAAGTATTTCTAATACTCATCAAGACTTTTTAATTGATTTAAGTGACTTAGGTAAAATTATAAAATTATAAGATTAACATAAGTTATGAAAATCAATTTATTTTAATGAAAAATTTAAATGTTCTTTTAAAAGCCTAAAATTTAGATACTATAGATTTATCAAACAATAATGACTTTATATAGATCTTGATCAAACTTTTTAAGTCATAAAAAATTCTTATTTTATTTAAATCAAATATTGATGAAATTAAAAACTTATATAGATGAAACTATTGAATTTAGGCCGTTCTTATTTCAAATGGTTTCGCAACTTATATTTATCAGGTACAGGAGGACGGTATTTGGCTATTTATGGACTCTCTTAAATCCTCTCCTAATGATGAGTGTAACGGCATTAGTTTTTTCAAGTATTTACAATATTGATTTAAAAACATTTGCTATATATATGTTCTCAGGGCAAATTGGGTTTAATTTCTTTAGTAATTCAGTTTCGCAATCAGCTCAAGCATTTATTGGAAATGAATCATTATTGTTGAAAGTCTATATCCCAAGATTTATGTTCCCACTGTCGAATGTACTTTTTGTAATTATAGATAATGTCTTAATGATGCTTGCATTGTCGCTAATTATTTTAGTAATTGGAGGTAAATTGAGTCTAGCGTTGCTTTTTTTACCATTTGCTTACTTGATTATATTTATTTTTAGTTTGGGACTCAGTTTGATCGCGTCAATATTATCAGTATATTTTAGAGATTTACCACATTTATTAGTAATAACTTTTCAAGCATTATTATTTCTTAGTCCTGTTTTTATTAAGCCAACAGAATTGTCGAGCAGAATAAATATTCTTTTTAAATATAATCCTCTAACCTACTATATTGATTTATTTAGAAGTCCAATATATGAAAACTCTTTTCCTCCAATGTCATCAATATTAATAAGTATTATCCTAAGTATAGTTTCTTTCCTTGTTGGCTTTAAGATTTTTAATAAATATCAGGGAAATATAGCTTTAAGATTATGAAAAAGCCAATAATTTCTTGTAGAAACGTTGAGCTTAAATTTAAGCTTTATAAATACAGGTCAAAAACTTTAAAAGAGAATTTAATAAGGATATTAAAAAGAAGCAAAAGCAATGAAAAATATTTTAGAGCTCTGAAAAATATAAATTTTGATTTATATAAAGGCGATAGACTTGGTATTATTGGAAGAAATGGTTCTGGCAAAAGCACACTGCTAAAAACAATTTGCAAAATATATTGTCCTTCTTTTGGAGATATAATAGTAAGAGAAAAAATAACGCCATTACTAGAAGCTGGTGCAGGTTTTCAACCAGAATGTACAGGAAGAGAAAATATTTATTTGAATGGAGCTATAAATTGTTTCTCAAGAATACAGATGAATAAAATATTTGATGAAATAGTTGATTTTGCTGAATTAAGGGAATTTATTGATGTCCCTGTTAAGTATTATTCAACAGGAATGTATATGAGATTGGCTTTTTCTTTAGCCACAGCATTAAAACCAAAAATATTGATTATCGATGAATTATTTGTTGGAGGTGACTATACATTTTTAGAGAAAGGGAAAAAGCAAATCAATAACCTTGTTAATTCTTCTAAAGCTTTAATTCTTGTGTCGCATGATAAGAGCTTATTGCAAAGTCTTTGCAATAAGTTTATGTGGTTGGAAAATGGTATGATCTTGAAATATGGCGATAAAGAGGTCCTTAATGAATATCTAAACCACTTTTAACCTTTTTTAATTTAATAAGTTATGAATATATTTGATGATCTAACCTTTGAAAAATTTAGGAAACTTGCATTAGATAAAAGTATTTCTAATTTCAATAAAGTTGGCTTTCCTGACTCTTATAGGCAGGGAAAAGAAAAATATATTTTTGAAGATATTATCCAAAAAGTTAAAAATTTAGATTCAAGAAATCAAAAAGTTTTAGATATAGGTCCTGGCTGTAGTGAATTGCCCGTTTTTATTATTGATTATTTAGAGAAAAAAAATTCTGAATTAACTCTTATTGATAGCATTGAAATGCTTAATCAATTACCTGATAAAGACCATGTAGTGAAAATTCCGGGTATGTTTCCTAACGACTTTAGAGATTTCTGTCAAAATATGAGAGGTAAATTTAATGCAATTATTTCTTATAGTGTTATTCAATACGTATTCTCAGAATCAAATCTGTGGAGCTTTTTAGATGATTGTTTGTTAATGCTTGATGTTCAAGGAGAATTACTTTTGGGAGATATTCCTAATATTTCCATGAGAAATCGTTTTTTTGAAAGTGAGGAGGGTATTAAGTCACATCGAAAATATACAGGAGATCCAGAAGCTTTACCCAAAGTCGTGCACAACAAGGTCCAGAAAAACTTTATGGATGATTCTGTTTGTCTTTCTATAATCTCAAGAGCTAGATTAAATGGATTTCATGCATGGTTAATTCCTCAAAATGAAAAATTAACATTTTCTAATAGACGAGAGGATATTCTTATAAAGAGACCTTAAAAAAATGAAGAGTAGAAACTTCATTGCTTCTTCTGAATCTTTGTCAATAAATTGGTTTAAATCTAGGGCGATGGTTCCATTGCCATATCTTTTGCCAGATAAAAATATCAGAGTTTTTATTACATTTTGTGACAATAATTCGGTAGGAAGAATAGGCAGCTTGGATTTATCCTGCGATGATCTGAAAATTATTAAATTTTCAGATGAGCCATTAATATCTAATGGTCCAAAAGGATCCTTCTCGGAATTAGGAGTGGTTTCTAGTTCTTTACTTAAGATAGATAAATTTCTTTATTTGTTTTATTCTGCTTACTCAAAGGCAAAAAACTTTGTTGGATATAAGATCTCATGTGGATATGGGGTAAGTGAAAATGATGGGGAAAGTTTTAAAAACTTATCAAATTATCCCTTGCTAGATTTTGATAATAATGAAAAATATATTAGAAGTTCTCCTCTCATAATACAAAAAAGAAGGAATTATTATATGTATTATCAAGGCTCAATCAATTCAGCATTAGAACAAAGGTATAAGAAACCGATATATGGATTAAAATGTATGATCTCAGATTCAATTTATAATTGGGCAGATAGTAAAAGCAAAACTGTTTTGCATCCTGATCTTGCAAGTGGTGAGTTAGGAATAACAAGAGGAAGTATATTTTTCGACAAATTTAAAAAACTTAATTTACTTTATTCTTCCAGATCATCGCTTAACCAGTATCAAATAAGGCATGCAACCTGTGATGGTTTAAATCAACTATTCACTAGATCTGATCAAGATCAAAAAATAATAAAAAGTACTTCAGATTGGGACTATGAAATGCAAGCATTCCCCTCATTGATAAAACTCAAAGATAGAAATATCATATTTTATAGTGGAAATAACTTTGGAGGATCTGGTTTTGGTTATTCTGTTTCATTGTTGCCTTTATAATTTAAAAGACTAGTGAAAAAAATTGTTATTACTGGAGCAGGAAGCGCACAGTCAAATGCCACCATTAATTGCCTGCTTAAAGAAAATACAGAGGATTTAATAATTGGTCCTGGTTCTGACCAATATGATCTTATGTTTTGTAGAGCTCACGTTAAATATTTAATACCCCATGCAAGTAAAGAAAATCATAAGAAGTGTTTGTTAAAACTTTTAGAAATAGAAAGGCCTGATATGATTCATTTCCAACATGATTTAGAAGTTTGGAAATCTCTTCAATTTAAAAAAGAGATAGAAAATTTAGGAGTTAATATGCATGTTCCAAGTTTAAATGTTGTAGATAAATGTGTTCATAAATTCAAAACTTGGCAATGTTTTAAATCAGTTGGTCTTAAAGTGCCTGAAAATTTAGAGATTAATTCTTCAAAAGACCTAAAATTAGCATTAAAAGAATTGGGAGACTCAAAAGGGGAAATATGGATAAGATCAAAGTCTATTGGCAACGGTGGTAAGGGTTCTTTAAGGGTCTCTGATTATAATGAGGCATATAATTGGATTCAAAGATGCAATGGTTGGGGTTTATTTATTGCTGCTGAACCTTTAACCACAAAATCAGTTACTTGGCTCTCTATTTGGGATAATGGAAAATTAATTGTTGGGCAGGGAAGAAGTAGACATTCATGGGCTTACTCATCAATGGCGCCAAGTGGTGTAACTGGTATTACTAAAGTATGTGAAACAATTAGTGATAAGCTGGTGGATGATATCGCATTAAAAGCAATATATTCAGTTGCAGATAAACCTCATGGTATTTTTGGTGTAGATATGACTTATGACAAGAATGGGATACCAAATCCTACTGAAATAAATATTTCTAGATTCTTTACTACAATTGAGTTTTTTGCAGAAGCAGGGTTGAATATGCCAGCCATACTTAGGAACTTGGTGATTGATAAAAAATATCCAAGTTCTGAACCCATCATAAATCCTCTGCAATCTGGTTTGTTATGGATAAGAACATTAGATGAGAGACCAATTCTTACAACCAAAGAAGAGATAAATTTA
>MDTG01347516.1_pt1 | contig 10770 bp, 10 predicted proteins | sample 811421 | NCBI WGS metagenome assembly MDTG01 (sample SAMN05326645, study PRJNA326480) | marine metagenome | isolation source: seawater | place: Pacific Ocean: South East | collected 2011
CTCACTTATTAAGATTGAGTTTTTTTATTTTGCCCTTGTTAATGGCTATTCTTGTTAATCAGATATATCTTTCATCAAAAGGGGCTGATGCAATATCAAGAGCGTCAACAATTTCTTTTAGTACAAAAGATGGATCTGTGAATCAACGTCTTCGATATTACGAAGATGTTTTAACACACTTGAAATCAAACCCCGTTTTAGGAGTTGGTTTAGGGAATTGGAAATTAAAGTCAATTGAATATGATGCTACTGATATAATCGGATACGTGGTACCCTATCACGCTCATAGTGATTTCATTCAAATTGGTGCAGAATTAGGGGTCATAGGTTTTTTACTCTATCTATCAATATTTTTTTTAGCAGTTATTTTTGGTTTTAAGCTAATACTTTTTTCTCAAATATCTGAAAAAGAGAAGGTGTTTGTATTTTTATTATTAATATCACTTGCTGTCTACTCGGTTGACGCAAACTTAAATTTTCCAATTGCAAGACCTCAAGTACTTGTTGTGTGGGCAGCAGTTATGGCACTTCTAATGGGATATTATCAAAAGTATATATCTAAAAATAACAAAATAAACTCTAGCACTAATTTGAACAGAATATTTTATTTAATTGCTTTTCTCATAATTGCTCCAAGTATTTATATAACAAACCAAGTCTACAAATCTCTAAAGGGGCAGATGTTTTTACTCCAAGATTTTAATACAAATCAATATAATGTGCCTTTAAATCAGGTTGAAAATATTGTGCCCGAGATTCCAAATATAACAGTAACGACGATTCCGATTAATTCAGTAAAAGCTAGATATTATTTCAATGCACAACAATATACCAAAGCACTTGCTTTAATTGATAAGGGCATTTCGGCGAATCCATATTTATTTTATAGTGAAATATTAAAAAGCCAAATATTTGAAAAGCAAGGGAAATTAGATAGCGCAAAATATTATGCGAAAAAAGCATTTTTTGGACTTCCAAATAATGATCTCCACTCGTCAAGATATTTGAACTTAATTAGTAAGACAAAAGATAAGTATGCACTAGAGGAAGCTTTTGAATCATTAACCATCAATAACAAAATTATTAATTGGAAGAATTATTTGATAATTGCTAGCAGTTTTTATCCACCTGGAGAAAACTTTTTAGTAAATAAGGCTAACAATGCAAGAAAAATTTTCCAGGGAAACCAAGAATTTGAAGGATTGTATAGACAAATCCTTCTTGGGCAAGAAAATGTTAACAAAGCCGTAAGATTCTCAAATGAAGGACTCAAATATTTTAATAATTCCGAATATGAAAAAGCAGCTACAGAATTTAAAAAAGCGATAGAGCTAAACCCCTTAGATTATGCTTATTATGAAAATGCATCAACATCGAATTATATGATTGGCAATTTTAGTTTAGCATTAGAGCAAATAAATAAAGTTATTTTTGATTTAAATCCAAAAAACGGGAAATGTGAATACATAAAAGCATTAATTTTTGTAAGATTAGGTGACCCTGTAGGAGCTTGTCCATTACTTGAAACATCGTTAAAGTCAGGTTTTTCTCAATCTAAACAACTAATAGATCAGTACTGCAAATAATTATTAATTTAAAAAATTACTTGAAATAAATTACTTTTTTTAAAAAAAAACAAGTACATTTGTTACTTGATAATAAATCTATATTTGAACCAAATAATAACCCAACTATTGTTTTTTGTTGTTACGTAGTTGGGTTTTATAAGAAATCTTATGGATAACTGGTTTGCAATCTACACTAAAACAAACTATGAGAAAAAAGTAGCTGAAGGACTTTTATCAAATAATATTGAGGCTTATTGTCCAACTTTTAAAACCGTAAAACAATATTCTGACAGGAAAAAAAAGGTTGAAAAAATATTATTACCAAACTATGTATTTGTCAAACTTCACCTAAGTGACAGGACAAAAGTATTCTCTGTGAAAGGAGTAGTTAGATATGTTTATTGGCTCGGCGAGCCAGCAAAAATTAGATCTTTAGAAATTGATCAAATGAAAAGTCATCTTAATTATTTTTACGATGATTTTTCGTTAAAAAAAATAAAATTAAATACCAACTATAAAATAAAAGATGGGCCATTTAAAGGTAAAAGTGGTTCTGTAGTTGATATAAAAAAAAATAAAATTAGATTAGAATTAGAAGATCTAGGGGTTGTAATAACTCTCATGAAAAATCAATTTTAATTTAATTTTCAAATACTCGAATTAGGCGTTTGTATGTGGCAGACACGGCGGAGCCGTAATTTAAATCAACTAATCTTCTAAAATGTTAGGACAACTTATAACATCAAAGACTCGTTTACGACTTTTGATAAAGTTTTTTATTTCTCAAGCTAATCGAGGACACTTAAATGGTCTCGCGTCTGAAATGGGTGAATCTACAAATTCTATTAGAAGAGAGCTTAATCATCTTCAGGGTGCAGGATATTTAAACAAAGTAAAAGTAAATAATAAAATAGAGTACAAAGCTAACACCAAACATCCTCTTTATGATGTTTTAAGGAAAGTTGTATTAAAACATCTAGGACTGGAAGATATTGTTGACACAGTTCTAGATAGGATGGGTAAAGTAAATCAAATAATCTTGGTTGGAGATTATGCTAAAGGAATAGATTCTGGATTTATTGAAGTTTTTTTGATAGGTCAAAATTTAAATATGACATATATATCTCAGTTAGAAGATAAAATTGAAAAATTAATTGGTAGAAAGGTAGGGTTTTATTTGGCCTCAAAGTTTATTTCGACTAAAGATCATATCGTATTATTTAATTCAAAATCAAAATGATATCAAAAGAAAAAGAAGAAAGACTCTGGGGGCGATTTTTTTTAATACATGACGAATCAAATTATAAATTAAAAAGAATAGAAGTTGACCCCGGAGGAAGACTTTCTTATCAATATCATAAAAAACGTTTAGAAGTTTGGACTATAACTAAAGGTATTGGGGAAGTTACAATTGAAGGTAAAGTAAAAGATTGTAAAAAAGGAGATGTTATTCTTATACCTAAGAAAGCTAAACATAGAATCAAAAATGAAGGATCGGAGAAAATAGTTTTTATTGAGGTTCAAACTGGATCATATTTTGTGGATGATGGTATTGTAAGAATTGAAGATGATTATAATAGAGTAAAATGAAATTAAGAGGTATTATTGTTTCAGGATACTTCAACCCCTTACATATGGGTCATATAGAGCTTTTTAAAAATGCCAAAGCTTTTGGAGATGAACTTTTTGTGATAGTAAATAATGACACTCAAAGGGAAATAAAAGGTTCAAAATACTTTATGAGGGAGAAAGAGAGAGTTTTAATTATTAATGAACTTTCAATTACTGATAAGGTTTTTTTATCAATTGATAAGGATAAAACAGTAAATAAGAGTCTTGAGAAAATACATAATGATTTTGGAAAAAATTATAAGCTTTATTTTGCAAATGGAGGTGATCAGAATAAAAATACTATCTCAGAGATTCAAATTTGTAAAAAATTAAATATTGGCTTAATTGATGGTTTAGGGGAAAAGATCCAATCTTCATCTTGGTTGCTTAAGAAGTAAATATGGGAATAAAAAATATTTGTTGTATAGGAGCTGGATATGTAGGAGGGCCAACAATGTCAGTTATTGCTTTAAAATGTCCAAAAATTAAGGTAACTGTTGTAGATTTTAATAATGAAAAAATAAAAGCATGGAACGGGCCAATTGAAAATCTACCTGTTTATGAGCCAGGCTTAGGAGAAGTTATCGAAATAACTCGTGGCAGAAACTTATTTTTTTCTAGTGACATACCTGGTAATATAAGAAATGCCGATATGATTTTTATGGCTGTTAATACCCCTACAAAAGAAAAAGGAGAAGGTGCCGGAATGGCGGCTGATTTAACCTATGTTGAATCATGTGCTAAGGAAATTGCTAAGTATTCAAACTCAGACAAGATTGTTGTTGAGAAATCAACTCTTCCAGTTCGAACAGCGGAGAAAATTAAAGAAATTCTTAGATTTGAAAATCAGAAAAATCGATTTGAAATTATTTCGAATCCAGAGTTTTTAGCTGAAGGTACCGCAATTCAGGACTTGTTTAAATCGGATAGAGTTTTAATTGGAGGTGATAACACAATTTCAGGGCAAAATGCAGTGAAGGCTTTAGTAGAGATATATGCAAACTGGATTCCAGAAGAAAAAATTCTAACAACAAACGTTTGGTCATCAGAATTAGCAAAATTAGCTTCAAACGCAATGTTAGCTCAAAGAATATCTTCAATCAATAGTCTCTCGGCGCTATGTGAGCAAACAGGAGCCGATATTCATGAGCTATCAAGAGCTATTGGGATGGATCATCGTATAGGACCTCATTTTTTAAATACATCTGTAGGCTTTGGAGGAAGTTGCTTTAAAAAAGATATTTTAAATTTGGCCTATCTCTGTAAATACTACGGTTTAGAAGAGGTTGCAGAATATTGGTATCAGGTTGTGAAAATTAATGATTACCAAAAATATCGCTTTGCAGATAAAATTATTGATTATTTTGAAGGTGACTTAAATGGAAAGAATATAGCGGTATTAGGATGGGCATTTAAACCAGAAACAAATGACAGTCGGGAAAGTCCATCTATTTCTGTTGCAAAATCTTTATTAGATAAAGGGGCAAAACTATTCATATATGATCCTAAAGTTGCATCAAAACAGATACTTCTTGATCTAGAAAATAAGGGTGTTGAACGCATTATGATTGCAAATTCAATTAGTGAAGCAATTTCAAATTGTAGTATTGTTTCAATTCTAACAAATTGGCCTGAATTCTCTTCTTTTGATTTTTCCAAAAAAATAGTATTCAATGGTGCTTTAATGAAGATGGAAAAACCATATTACTCAATTGGAAAAGGATAAAAATTTTTACGATCTTTTAATCGTTGGTGCTGGAATTTTAGGATTGTCCTGTGCTTATGAATACTTAGAAAGGTTTCCAAACAAATCAGTTATGATAATTGAGAAAGAGCACAAAATATTTTTTCATCAAAGCGGAAGAAACAGTGGTGTAATTCATTCAGGAATTTATTATAAACCTGGTTCTGAAAAAGCAAAGAATTGTATTCATGGGTATAAAAAACTCATAGAATTATTAAAAAAACTTGATATCCCTTATCAGATTACAGGTAAGTTAATTGTCACAAATGATATTAAACGTTTGAATGATTTAAAGATCCTTAAACGAAATGGTGAAAAAAATGGGTTATCGGGATTAAAGCTTTTAAGGGAAAATGAAATCTTAAAATATGAACCAAATTGTACAAGTGCAGTAGCTGCTCTATATGTTCCACAAACTGGGATTGTGGATTATAAACTTTTTGGGAATAAATTATTAGTTGAAATTGAAAAAAAAAATTCTGAAATAATTTATAATACTGAGGTGCTATCTGTAGGTAACTGTCCAGATGGAGTTATAATATTTATAAATCATAATAAACAAATTAAGGGAGATAAGGCAATTATTTGTACGGGTGTTTATTCTGATAAATTTATTTCAAAAAAACTTAAAAATAAGTATAGAATTTTTCCATTTAAAGGGGAATATTATAAAATACATTCAGAAAAAAACAATTTGATCAATGGGTTGATATATCCTCTTCCTAATCCTGATTTCCCTTTTTTGGGAGTACATTTGACTAAAACCATTAACGGTGAGTTAGAAGCTGGACCAAACGCTGTGTTGTCATTGGCAAAAATGAAATACAAAAAATTAAGCTTTAATCTAACAGATTTAATTAGTATAATTACTTGGAAAGGATTTTGGATATTTGCTTTTAAGTATTGGAAAATTGGTCTTTTTGAATTACTTAGGTCATATTCCAAAAAAGTTTTTTTAAGCTCACTTAAAAAATTAGTACCAAAAACTAAAAGTTCTCAAATTTACCGAGAAGGAGTAGGCATACGTGCACAGATACTTTCTAATGATGGGAAGCTGTATGATGACTTTTTAATTGAAAAAGATAGAAATATAATTAATGTTATTAATGCACCATCCCCCGCAGCAACATCCTGTTTAGCAATAGCAGAAGGAATTTTAAAAAAAATGAAAGTGTGAATAAAATTTTAATTTTAGGTGGAGCAGGTTATGTTGGATCTGTAGTTACATCACATTTTTTGAATAAAGGAGACGATGTGACTATAATTGATAATTTTATATATGAAAATCAAGAAGCCATTATCTCTTTTGTTGGAAACCCAAAATTTCATATTGTTAAAGGAGATTTTTCTGATAATTCAATTTTAAATAATATAATCGATGATATTGATTATGTTTTAATTTTAGCTGGTTTAGTTGGAGATCCTATAACAAAAATTTATCCTAAAACATCAAAAAGAATAAATGATGTTAATCTAAAAAAAAGTATCGATTACTTTGATGACAAAAAAATAAAAAAGTTAGTTTTTATTTCTACGTGTTCAAATTACGGATTAATTCCTGGTAATGAATTAGCCCACGAAGAATTTAATTTAAATCCATTATCGCTGTATGCAAAATCAAAAGTATCATGCGAAAATTATTTGCTTAGTAAAAAAGGGTACGTTGATTATAGCGGTATTGTTTTAAGATTTGCAACAGCTTTTGGATTATCGCCAAGAATGCGCTTCGATCTAACTATAAGTGAATTTACAAGGCAATTATTTTTTAAAAAAAAACTTATTGTTTTTGATGAAAATACTTGGCGGCCATATTGCCACGTAAGAGACTTTTCAAGATTAATAGATATCGTGTTTTCAGCAAAAAAGAGTATTGTAGATTTTGAAGTTTTCAATTCTGGTGGAGAGCAAAACAACTACACGAAAAAAATGATTATTGATTGTATTTCAACAAAGATAGATGACATTGATGTTGAATATAATCAAAATGACAGTGATCCGAGGAACTATAGAGTTGATTTTAGTAAAGTCAACAGATTACTTGGGTTTAAACCTAAAATATCCGTAGAACAAGGAGTAGATGAACTAATACATGCTTTTAAATTAGGTTTATTCAATGAATCAATTCTAAATTCAAAGAAATATGGAAACTACAAATTAAGTTATTCTATTGACTAAATGGATATTAGAAGTTTTAATTTATTTGTAAAAGGTTTATTTAGAAATGAAGAATTTGTCCCTCTGCATCAACCTTTATTCATTGGAAATGAAAAGAGTTATTTAAATAAAGTTATTGACTCTACTTTTGTTTCCTCTGTGGGAGAGTTTGTTAACGAATTTGAAGAAAATTTTTCAAATTATACAGGCATTGAAAAAAGTGTTGCAGTTGTAAACGGAACATCTGGTTTACACTTATCTCTAAAGGTTATTGGCGTTCAACCATTTGATGAAGTGTTAACCCAATCACTGACTTTTGTTGCCACTGCAAATGCAATTTCTTATTGTGGTGCAAGCCCAATTTTTATTGATGTAGATATCGATACAATGGGTTTGTCTCCAAAAAGTTTACTTTCTTTTTTAAATGAATATGGAGAAAAAAGAGAAAATGGTACTTATAATAAAAAAACAAATAGAAAAATATCTGCTTGTGTTCCAATGCATACGTTTGGATTTATGTGTAGAATAGATGAAATTGTACAAATCTGTAAAAACTGGGATATTCCTGTGATAGAGGATGCAGCCGAGGCCTTGGGCAGTCATTATAAAGGATCTAGCGCTGGGTCCTATGGTCAAATAAGTGCTTTTAGTTTTAATGGGAATAAAATCATAACTGCTGGAGGTGGAGGCATTATTTGTTCAAATAGAATAGATTTAATTGAAAAAGCAAAATTTTTGTCTACCACTGCCAAGAATCCTCACAAATGGGAGTACTTTCACAGTGAAATTGGATTTAATTATAGGATGCCTAATTTAAATGCAGCACTCGTATTGTCTCAATTAGAAAATCTTAAAGTACTTATAGAAAATAAAAAGCAGTTATTTAATAATTATCAAAATTTTTTTAAAGGAACAAATTTGCTAGTCCATCCTTTAAAACAAACAAATTGGAATCATTGGTTATTCAGTATTTGTTTAGAAAGTATCGAAGAACGCAATGAATTCCTAAAAGTAACTAATGATAGTAACATTATGACTCGACCAATTTGGACTCTTTTGTTTAAACTACCTATGTATAAGAATTGTCAAAGGGATGATCAAAAAAACTCCCTCTACCTTGAACAAAGAATAATTAACATACCAAGTAGTGCAAGACTTTAAAGAAATTTACTTAATCGGATACTCTGGTCATGGCCGAGTATTGTGTGAAGCTGCGTTAAGATCTGGGAAAAAAGTTTTAGGATATTTTGAGAAAATAAAATCTCCTTACAATCCCTTTTCTTTAAAATATCTTGGTGCAGAGAATGATTGTAAAAATGAATTCTATTTAAAGAATTTTTTTGCAATTGGAATAGGAGATAACAAGTTAAGAAAATTAATATATGATCGTGTAAAGAAACGAAATGGTAGAATCTGTACTATTTTTCATCCAACAGCTATAATTTCTAGCTCAGCTTCTATTGGTGAAGGAACATTTGCAAATTCTAATGCTATTATTAACTCAGGAGCTGTCTTAGGGTGTAATACAATAATTAATACATCTTCTATTGTTGAGCACGATTGTATAGTCGGTTCAGATTCTCATGTTGCACCAGGAGCAATTTTGTGTGGAAATGTAGAAATTGGTAATAATACATTTATTGGAGCAGGTGCAATTATTATCGAAGGCACAAAATTAGGATCAAATGTTATTGTTGGGGCAGGAAGTGTTGTAACAAAAGATGTGGAAGACAACTCAATAATCAAAGGAAATCCAGCAAAGAAATAAATGAAAAGTGTCAAAATAATAGCTGAGATTGGTGTAAATCATAACGGTAAAATTGATTTAGCCAAAGATATGATTCAGGAAGCAGCAAATTGCGGCGCAGATTATGTAAAATTTCAGACATTTAGAGCAAAATGTCTAGCTATTGAGAGTGCACCTAAAGCAGACTATCAGTCTACTAAATCAGGTAAAAATGAGTCGCAATATGAGATGCTCAAAAAGTTGGAACTTAATACTCAAGACCATCACGATTTAATTGAATACTCTAATTCTCGTGGAGTTAAATTTGTTTCTTCTGCTTTTGATTTAGATAGTTTAGATTTTATAAACAAATTAAACCTCCCCTTTTTTAAAGTACCAAGTGGCGAAATTACTAATTACCTATACTTAAAAAAACTTGCAAAATTTAACAAGCCAGTAATTTTATCTACTGGAATGTCAAACATTGAAGAGGTTGAAGAGTCAATAAAAGTGTTAACGGATAATGGTTTTAATAAAAATCTTTTGACTCTTTTGCATTGTAACACAGATTATCCCACTTCTTTTAAAGATGTCAATTTGTACGCAATGAAAGAAATAGAAGAAAAATTTAAAGTTCAAGTTGGCTATTCCGATCATACTCAAGGAATAGAGGTTGCCATAGCAGCAGTTTCTCTTGGTGCAAAAGTTATAGAAAAACATTTTACATTGAATAAAGCACTTGAGGGCCCTGACCACAAGGCTTCAAGCGAACCGAAAGAATTTACCAGAATGGTAAAAGCCATAAGAAACATAGAAAAAGCTATTTCTGGATCAGGAAAAAAAACCCCATCTATAAGCGAAACAAAGAATATAAATTTAGTTAGAAAGAGTATTTATTTGGCAAAAAACATAAAGAAAATGCAAACTTTGAAAGATTACCATCTTATTTGTCTCAGACCAGGGGGAGGTATTTCTCCAATGAAAATAACTGAAATCATTGGGAGAAAGACCAAAAAATTTTTAAAAAAAGGAGATAAATTAAAATGGGAAAACCTTCTTTAAAGAAAATAGGGATTTTAAGCAGTTCAAGAGCAGACTTTGGAATTTATAATTCTCTTATTGACTGTTGGAAAAATGAAAACTGGTTAAAGGTTGAATTTATAATTTTTGGAAGTCATTTGGTAGAGGGAAACATAAAGTCCATGAAAGATTCAGTAAAATCCTATTCTTGCCAAATGAAAATTGTTGGAAAATTTCAAAAGACAAACACTGCTTTTGAAGTTGCGAAAACTTATGCACAAATCATAGATGACTTTTCAGCATTTTGGAGAAAAAATGTATATGATTGCATAGTATGTATTGGCGATAGATTTGAAATGTCAGCAGCGGTGCAATCGACAATTCCTTTCCATCAAAAAATTATTCATATTCATGGTGGTGAAACTACATTAGGAGCTATTGATAATATATATAGACATCAAATTACATCAGCATCAAAACTACATTTTACATCTTCAGTAAAATATGCTAATCGAGTTATTCAAATAATTGGATCAAAAAAAAATATTTTCAGTGTAGGCTCATTAAGCATATCCAACTTGGATCTAGATAAGATAGTTCCGTGGATAGAAATTTCCAATAAATATAATATACCAAAAGCCCCATTTATTTTAGTCACTATACATCCTGAAACAGATGTAACAAGCGATTTTAAAAATGAATTAAAAGAATTATCCAAGGCATTTTATTCACTGATGGACAGATATCTGATATTAATAACTGGCACAAATTCAGATCAAAACTATAAGCCGATTAATCTTTTCATTCGAAATCTTGAAAAAAATAATATAGGAAAAGTAAAAATTATTAACTCTTTGGGTAGAGATGGTTATTTTTCTGCATTAAAGAACTGCAGTTTTTTAATAGGGAATACTTCTAGCGGAATTATTGAAGCAGCATCATTTAAA
>MDTG01360195.1_pt1 | contig 10770 bp, 13 predicted proteins | sample 811421 | NCBI WGS metagenome assembly MDTG01 (sample SAMN05326645, study PRJNA326480) | marine metagenome | isolation source: seawater | place: Pacific Ocean: South East | collected 2011
ATTGCCGCCGGTGTTGCCATTGGCGGCATTATCGGCGCAGTCATCGCGCGGCGCATTGCCATGACCGATATGCCGCAATTGGTTGCCGCTTTTCACTCTCTGGTTGGCATGGCCGCCGTGTTGGTCGCTTGGGCAGCGTTTTTATCACCTGAGGCTTTCGACATTGTAAAGAATGGCACGATTATGACGGCCAGTCTTGTTGAAATGTCGCTCGGCGTGGCCATCGGGGCGATTACCTTTTCTGGCTCGGTAATTGCTTTTGCCAAGCTGCAAGGCACCATGTCAGGTGCACCAATATTGCTGCCGCAACGACATGCGATCAATATTATAATTTTTATCAGCATTTTGGCCGGCATTGTCTATCTGTGCCTCGATCCGGCGAATCAATTGGCAGAAGTATTTTTATTTGTCACAGTATTATCCTTTGCTATTGGCTTTTTAATCATCATTCCCATTGGCGGGGCGGATATGCCAGTTGTAGTATCCATGCTGAATTCTTACTCAGGGTGGGCCGCTGCCGGTATCGGCTTCACACTCGGCAATTTGGCGCTGATTATCACCGGCTCCTTGGTTGGTTCATCCGGGGCCATTCTGTCTTACATTATGTGTAAGGGCATGAACCGTTCCTTCATCTCGGTCATTCTCGGAGGCTTTGGCGGCGAAGACGGTGCGGTTGCGGCCGGAGGCGTTGAGCAACGTCCAGTTAAACAGGGCAGCGCCGAAGATGCAGCCTTTATCATGAAAAATGCGGGTTCGGTCATTATTGTGCCGGGGTATGGCATGGCGGTGGCGCAAGCACAGCACGCTCTGCGCGAAATGACCGATGAGTTGAAAAAAGAAGGCGTGAAGGTAACTTACGCTATTCACCCAGTGGCCGGACGAATGCCGGGGCATATGAATGTGCTCTTGGCCGAGGCCAATGTGCCTTATGATGAAGTATTTGAACTGGAAGACATTAATTCCGAGTTTGCGCAAGCGGATGTGGCTTTTGTCATCGGGGCTAACGACGTGACCAATCCGTCGGCTAAAACCGACCCGCAAAGCCCAATTTACGGTATGCCGATTTTGGATGTCGACCGCGCCGCAACTGTCTTGTTTATCAAGCGCGGCATGGGCTCAGGCTATGCTGGCGTGGAGAATGAATTGTTTTTCCGCGACAACACGATGATGTTGTTTTCGGATGCAAAGAAAATGGTCGAAAATATCGTCAAAGCCTTTTAGGCGGGCGCGTGTCGAAAAAAAGCCGGGCTCTTGGAACGGGGATTTTCTATTTCTAAAGGGCGTATTTTAGTATTTGCGCTTGCCGACGACTAGCCCTTCGCGTTGGGCGGCTTTGCGGGCTAGCTTGCGAACACGGCGCACACTTTCCGCTTTTTCGCGGGCGCGCTTTTCAGACGGCTTTTCATAATGATTTCGCAGCTTCATTTCACGGAAGACACCTTCGCGCTGAAGCTTTTTCTTCAGTACCTTGTAGGCCTGATCCACGTTATTATCACGAACGGAAACTTCCACGTTTCATCACCCCTTAAAAACTTTTTCCTACTCATCGCTGACAAGACGAAATGGTTTAGCAAGTTGAGGGGGCTTTGTCTAGGGGAAGCGCCGCTTAATTTCGACCAGCGCTGCGGCAGATTTGCGCTTGTTTTTATGCCCGTTTGCCAACATAGTCGCGCCATGATGGAAAAAAGCCCCTATACCGAAACCCACCAGGCGGTGCTTGCAAAAGCCCTGCCCGAAGTGGCGTTTGAAGGCTGGTCAAAAAAACTGCTGCAACAGTCCATTGCCGCGGCTGAAATTGACGCGGCTGTGGCGGAATTGGCATTTGCACGCGGTGTCGATAAGCTGATTGAGACATTTTCGGCGCAGGGTGATGGCGAGATGCTGGCCGCTTTACCCGCTCCTGATGATATGAAAATTCGCGCTCGCATCACCGAGGCGGTCTGGGCACGGTTGCTGGTCGATAGCGCCCATATTGAAGCTGCGCGACGCGCAGCGGGCTATTTATCGGTGCCGGGGCGGCAGAAATTGGCGGCTGATTTATTGTTTCAGACAGCGCATCATATGTGGCGTTGGGCCGGTGACACGGCGACCGATTATAACTATTACTCCAAACGGCTAATTTTGAGCGGTGTGATTGCCTCAACTCGGCTTTATTGGTTCGATGATCATAGCGAAGATTTCGGCAAAACCCGCACCTTTCTTGAGCGGCGAATTGAAAATGTAATGCAATTTGAAAAAGCAAAAGTGCAAGCGCGCGACTGGTCGGAAAAAATCCATGGAGATAAAGCGCCATTTGAAAGGCTTATTGGCGCATTGGCGAAAATGCGCTATCGACAGAGCTAAGTATTTTTCGGGCTGAGCCGGGTCACATGGCCCATTTTGCGGCCCGGCCGTGCTTCCGCCTTGCCGTAAAGATGCACATAAGTAGCTTTTTGAGTCGCCAAATCGCGCCATTGCTCAATCTCATCGCCCAGTAAATTGGTCATGACCGCGTCGCTATGCGCCGTCGCATCGCCGAGCGGCCAACCGGCAATGGCGCGCACATGATTCTCAAACTGACCTGCATGGCAGGCGTCTTGCGTCAAATGGCCTGAATTATGCACACGCGGGGCGATTTCATTGATCAGCAGCGCGTCGCCGACTACGAAACACTCAATGGCCAGCACGCCGACATAATCAAGCGCGGCGGCCAGTCTTTCAGCCATGTTTTTGGCCGTGGCTTGCAGTGCGGCTGGTAAATGCGCGGGGAGGGTGGAGCTACGCAAAATATGATTGCTATGGACGTTTTCAATCGCATCATAGCAGGCGGTGGCACCGTCTTGCCCGCGCGCCACTAAGATTGATATTTCGCGTTCAAACGGCACCAAAGCCTCCAAAATTGCTGCTTGCCCGTCCAATTCTGCCAGCACGGCGGTTAGCTCGCTGTCGCCATTAAGCCGCCATTGGCCTTTGCCGTCATAGCCGAAGCGGCGAGTTTTCAAAATACCATTGCCGCTACATTGCGCCAGCGCTGCTTCAAGGCTGGCCAAATTGGTAATTTCAAAAAAATCAGCTACGCTGAAGCCTTGCATGCGCATGAAAGATTTTTCTTCAAAGCGATCTTGCGCGACTTTTAACGCTTTGGCCGATGGAAACACGTTTTTGGTCGTAGCAATATGCGCCACCGTCGCGACGGGAATATTTTCAAACTCATAGGTCACGACATCGACCGCCTCGGCAAAGGCCGATAAGGCGGCTTCATTATCATAAGCGGCGGCGGTGAATGTGCTTGAAACGTGAGCGGCGGGGCAATCGGTCTCGGGGCAATAAATATGTGCTTTCAGACCTAATTTCGCTGCAGCCAGGGCCAGCATGCGGCCCAATTGGCCGCCGCCGACAATACCAATGGTTTTGACGGCGTTATCTTTGGGCCGATTATCCGTCGTCACTAGGGAACTCTTGCACATCTGCCGTGTGCGCGGCGCGCCAGGCTTCTAGCCTTTCAGCCAGTTTGGCATCTTCATTTGCGACAATGGCAGCGGCTAGGAGTGCCGCATTTTTGGCACCGGCCTCGCCAATCGCCAAAGTGCCTACCGGTATACCGGCAGGCATTTGCACAATGGACAAAAGCGAATCCTGGCCTGAAAGCGCTTTTGATTGTATCGGCACGCCAAGCACGGGAATTGGCGTTAAAGCGGCGGTCATGCCTGGCAAATGCGCTGCCCCACCGGCGCCGGCAATAATCACTTTCAGGCCAGTTTTTTTGGCGGCGCGGGCAAAATCATACATGCGGTCGGGGGTGCGGTGCGCAGAAACGATTTTGCATTCATACGCAACGGCCAATTGGTCAAGAATATCTGCCGCGTGTTTCATGGTCGGCCAGTCGCTCTGGCTACCCATAATTATGCTGATTTTCGCGTCGCTCATTATTGCCTCCGCCGCGTGAATTGCCTGTCCGAAAACAAGAAAGCGAGGGTATAGCCCGAACTATGCATTGATTTCAAGCCGTATCAGCGCTTTTTCAAATTTATTCATGGACATGGACCAAGCAAGATGTCAGGCTGAAAATGCAGAATATGGGGAAGTTGCTATGACCATCAACGCACGCCTCACAAGTTTGCAGCGCCAGCATAGAGAGCTGGAGGACGAGATTCGCGCCCAACAAGCCGATTTGTCTGAGAACACGCTCGATATATGGACGTTGAAGTGCAAGAAACTCGCTCTAAAGGAGCTTATTGATTCCTTGCGCCAGCAGGCATAAGCCCGCGCTGCAACTAAGATTTAAAAACGTCTTCCGGGCGCAGGGGTACTTCTGTGCCATTGTCAGCCGGCGTTGCGCTCGGGCTTTCTGCGAACACTTGGCTGTCATCGATCGGTTTCGGCGCTTCCGTTGGGGTTTCGAGCGGTGCATCCATCGGCGTTACAGCCGGCGCGTCTCCGGTAACCGCTGTGGTTTCGGTTGCATCTTTCAGCACTTCGCCGTTTTTCGCTGCTTCGCGCGCTAGACGTTTCTGACGCCTTTCTTCGCGTTTGGCGGCTTTGACGACATATTCATCCAGTTCAATTTGACTGCACATGCCCAAAGTCACCGGATCAAGCGGCGTAATATTAGCCATGTTCCAATGCGAGCGGTCGCGAATACTTTGAATGGTCGGCTTGGTGGTGGCGACAAGGCGGCTGATTTCCGCATCGTTTAGTTCAGGGTGATTGCGTACCAGCCAAGCAATGGCGTCGGGGCGTTCTTGGCGTTTGGAGAGCGGTGTATAACGCGATCCTTTACGCGGCTTGGGAGCCGGAATATCGCGTTTGGCATCGGCCAATTGCAATTCAGCCGCGGCATCATTTTGGCAGCGTTCAATCTCATCGCGAGTCAGCTGGCCATTGCTAATAGGGTCCATGCCCTTTATGCCAGTGGCAATATCACCATTGGCAATGCCTTTGACCTCAAGCGGGTGCAGGCCGCAAAACAGGGCAATCTGATCGAATGTCAGAGAGGTATTGTCTACCAGCCAAACGGCGGTGGCTTTGGGCATAAGCGGTGCTGTCATGTCAGTCTCCAAACGGTCCAATCGCTGAATAGGTTCCATGACTTATCAGCCATGCATCAAATAAACAACGATTTCTGTGAATAATGGGTGTGTATAGCGCAAGCCCACAAAAGCTGCAAAGAAATTGTGCATCTAGCTGCTGCAATCGAGAATGATTTTACCAATATGAAGGCTGCTTTCCATATGCGCATGGGCTTTGCTCGCTTCGGCCAATGGATAAACGCTATCGACAATCGGCTTCACCGCCGCGCCAATATAAGGCCAAAAGGCTTTATTGACGGCCTGGGTAAGGCGGGTTTTCTCAGCTAAAGGGCGCGCCCGCAATGTTGAGCCAGTCAAAGTCAGACGTTTTAACATTACGGGCAGAAAATTCACTTCTGCCGAAAAGCCCTGCATATAGGCAATATTAACGATGCGCCCGCCCAAGGCTGCGGCTTCCATATTACGCGCAATATAATCGCCGCCAACCATATCGAGAATGACATTAATTCCAGCGCCCTCGGTGAAATCGTGGCACGCCTCAACAAAATCTTGGCTTTTGTAATTCACCGTCAAATCGGCACCCAAATCACGGCATGCCGCGCATTTATCATCAGAACCAGCAGTGACGACTACCTTGGCCCCGGAATGCTTGGCCATTTGAATGGCTGTGGTGCCGATACCGCTGGAACCGCCATGCACCAAAAGCGTCTCGCCTTTTTGCAAATCGCCACCCTCAAAAACATTCGCAAAGACGGTGAAAATCGTCTCCGGTAAGGCGGCCGCATCGGTAAAGCTCATGTCATCGGGAATGGCCAGCGCATGGTCTTGATTGACGCAAGCATACTCGGCGTAGCCGCCGCCGGCGACTAGCGCTGTCACGCGGCTACCAAGCTGCCATTTATCGGCCATATCGCCGCGCGCGACCACTGTGCCGGCAAATTCCAGCCCCATAATATCAGGTGCACCGGGCGGCGGCGGGTATAGGCCGATACGTTGCATGCAATCGCCGCGATTAACCCCAGCTGCACCAATGCGTACCAAAATCTCATTGGCTTGGGGCTGTGGCATATTACGCGTGGTCAGGTGCAAGCTGTCCGGCGCACCATCAGCGCCAATGGCAACGGCATTCATGTTTTGGGGCAGTTTTTCAGACATTTGCGTTTCTTTCCATTACACTTGCATCATTGAAGGTTAAAAATGATGAGTCAGTGATGGAAGAGGAAATCAGCGCCCCAAACGGCAATATTTTGAAGCAATTGATTAAGCAAGACTTAACCCTGCAAGGGGTGGAGGAATTGACCGCGCGGATTGCTGTGTTGAAAGAGGAAATCACGCGTGCCGAAGCCATGTTGGAAAGCAAAAGGGGCTCCCTAAATGATGCAGAAGCCCTTTTCAAATAGGTTTTTGCGGGCACTAGCTAATAAAACTATCGAATTTTTCGTTAAAGCGCGACACGCGACCGCCTCGGTCAACCAGCGTTTGTGACCCTTTGGTCCAAGCGGGATGGGTCGTCGGGTCAATATCCAGTGTTAACGTGGAGCCCTCTTCCCCATAGGTCGAGCGTGTTTGGTAGGTGGTGCCATCAGTCATGGTCACCGTAATCATGTGATAATCGGGATGAATGTCCTTTTTCATCGCCTTTTCCTTCTCAATCCACTTCAGGCGTTTATATAAACAGAAGAAGGGCAGTGTGCAAGCCGATATTGAGGTGTCGATTTGGCCACTGGTGAAGCACCGACCCGCTTGCTATAAGCACTTGGATTCAATTAGAAAGGGGCGTGCACCGTGTCACGCAATGATGCCGTCGAAGCTGTCGCTCAGATGGAAGAAGATGCCAAACGCCGGCCGCGTGCGCGCAAATTGAGACCTTTGCGTGCGCTTATTCCGTTTATCAGCCAATATCCGGGCCGCGTTTTGGCCGCCTTTCTTGCTCTTTTGGTGGCGACGGCGGCCACTTTGACAATGCCGATAGCCGTGCGCTTTATGATTGATAACGGTTTCTCGACCGAAGATGCGAGTTCCATTGACCGTTATTTTCTCGCCATGCTGGCAGTCGCCATTGTCTTGGGGCTGGCCAGCGCCATGCGCTTTTATTTTGTTTCTTGGATTGGTGAGCGGGTGACTGCTGATTTGCGTGCCGCCGTTTATAATCACATAACTACATTGTCACCGGTATTTTTTGAAGTGACGCGCACTGGTGAAGTGCTGTCGCGCCTGACCGCCGACACAACCCTCATCAAGACTGTGGTCGGCTCATCGGCTTCGATTGCCTTACGCAATCTCTTCGTGTTTGTCGGCTCTGCTATTATGTTGATCTATACTAACGCCTCTTTAGCCGGACTCGCCGCGCTTACCTTGCCCGCGGTGATTGTGCCCCTGATTGTGTTTGGCCGCACGGTGCGCCGCTTGGCGCGGGCCAGCCAAGACCGCATTGCCGATACGGCAAGCCACGCCGCGGAAACCATCGGTGCCATGCAGACCGTGCAAAGTTTTACCCATGAGAATAAAGACCGGCAGGTTTTCTCATACGCGGTAGAAGGTTCTTTCGACACCGCCAATCTGCGCATTTTGGCGCGCGCAGGCATGACGGCGATTGCCATTGTTTTGATATTTGCCGGTGTTACCGGCATTTTATGGCTTGGCGCGCAATCGGTATTGGATGGCACAATGAGCGGTGGCACTTTGGGTCAATTTATCCTTTATGCGGTTTTATGCGCCACCTCCATCGGTGCCTTGTCGGAAGTTTGGGGCGAAGTGCAACTGGCGGCTGGTGCGACCGAACGATTGGTTGAAATTCTTATCGTCGAGCCGGTTATTCAACCACCAGCAAATCCTAAGCTTTTACCGCAACCGGCAAGAGGCAAAATTGCTTTTCACGATGTTACCTTTCACTATCCAACTCGGCCCGAAACTTCGGCCTTGAGCAACTTTACGCTGGCCGTGGCGCCGGGCGAGACAGTGGCATTGGTCGGCGCATCGGGGGCCGGTAAAACAACCGCATTCCAATTATTGTCGCGGTTTTACGACCCACAAGACGGTTGCATCACCATTGATGGTGTGGCCTTGCCTGAAATGGCACCGCAAACCGTGCGCGGTGCGCTTGCGGTCGTGCCACAAGAAACAGTGGTATTCGCTAAAACCGTCATTGACAATATTCGTTTCGGACGTCCCGAAGCATCGGAAACTGCTGTGATTGCGGCCGCCAAAGCAGCACAAGCCGATGAGTTTATCTCGCGTTTACCGCAAGGCTATGCGACCGAATTGGGCGAGCGCGGTGTTACATTGTCGGGCGGGCAACGCCAACGCATTGCCATTGCGCGTGCCATTTTGCGCGATGCACCGATTTTATTGCTTGATGAGGCTACCAGCGCACTTGATGCCGAAAGCGAGACGTTGGTGCAAAAGGCGCTCAGTAATTTGATGGAAGGGCGCACCACTTTGGTCATTGCGCATAGGCTTGCGACCGTATTGAAAGCCTCCCGCATTATTGTCATGGAAGGTGGCAAAGTAGCGGCGCAGGGCAAACATTATGAATTGCTGGAGCAGGGTGGGCTTTATGCGCGTTTGGCCGAACTGCAATTCGGCAGAGAAGCGGCTGAATAGCCTATAAACTATTCAAAAGTGCCTCATGAAGGTTTTCATTGCCAGCCACCATATTACCGTTTTCAAGCATATTTTGGCGATTTGTTTCATCGGAAACCAAGCCTCCGGCCTCACGCACCAACACAATACCGGCGGCATAGTCCCAGGCCTCTAGGCCAAATTCGACATAGCCGTCAAAGCGACCGGCGGCGACATAGGCTAGGTCAAGCGCCGCTGAGCCGAAATTGCGTAGGCCCGCCACTTGCGGCAAAAGCTTTTCGATTTCCGGTGCTGGTGTTTTGAACCCCTCGGGTGATTTATAAGCAAAGCGGGTCGAGATAACGGCAGCGGATAATTTATTGCGGCCCGATACGCGCAAACGCCCGCCTGGCCCGTAAGCACCTTGCCCGCGCTCAGCAAAAAATAATTCATCGGTAATCGGATTATAGACAATGCCCGCTACCAAAGTACCTTCGCGCTCCAAAGCTAGGGAAATCGCAAAATGCGGAATGCCGTGCAAAAAATTTGTCGTGCCGTCCAGCGGATCGATAATCCAGCGATGGGTCGCATCGGCACCTTTCACCATGCCTCGCTCTTCCATCAAAAAGCCATAACCGGGGCGCGCCTCAGAAAGCTCTTCGAAAAGAATTTTCTCGGCTTTCAAATCGGCTTGCGAGACGAAATCACCAGGTCCTTTTTTTGAGACTTGCAGGTTTTCCACCTCGCCGAAATCGCGTCGCAGGGCTCGTCCCGCCTTTTCAACAGCGGCACGCATGACATTCATGGCAGGTGATTGTGCCATTTAGTCGGCTCTTTTCAGATAGGTGACTTCATTAGTATCGACGATGATTTTGTCACCGATTTCAATAAAGGGTGGTACCATTACTCGCACTCCATTATCGCAAATCGCCGGCTTATTGGAGCTGGCGGCAGTTTGACCCTTGACAACGGCTTCAGTTTCGCTGACTTCCAAAGTGATTTGATCAGGTAGGCGAATACCGATGGGCTTGCCTTCATGGCTTTCCACCACGACACTCATGCCATCTTGTAAAAAGGCGGCGCGGTCGCCGACAAATTCGCCCTGCAGCTCAATCTGTTCATAGCTTTCCGTATCCATGAAAACCAGCATATCGTCGCTTTCATAGAGAAATTGATAATCGGTCTGCTCGAGGCGCACGCGCTCCACCTTATCTGCTGAGCGAAACCGTTCATTGAGCTTGGAGCCGTTTATCAAATTCTTCAGTTCAATTTGCGCAAATGCTCCGCCCTTGCCGGGCTTCACATGCTGCAGTTTCACCGCCACCCACAATTCTCCATTATGCTGAATGACATTGCCGGGTCGAATTTCATTGCCATTGATTTTCATAAGGGCTTACCTTCGCGCATTTAAATGAGGTCTGATAGCATAGCGGTGAAGCGCGGCAAATGCTTAATTCTCATGTGCTGCGTCAAAGATTTCATTAAATGCGCGCACGGCATGCGCGGCGCCATCTCCATGCTGCCAAACACCGCTTGATACGGCAATAAAATCGGCACCGGCGGCGACCAGCGGCGCAGCATTGTGGGGCGTGATGCCGCCGATGGCAACACAGGGGAGTTCGACAAATTCTTGCCAAAAGCTCAAAATATCTGGGGGGGCTTGGGTTTTGGCCTGTTTGGTCTGCGTCCCAAAAAACGCGCCAAAGGCGACATAATCGGCCCCCGCTTCAGCCGCTTCCATCGCCAAATGCTTGCTGTCATGACAGGTTACACCGGTGATTTTATCGTCGCCCACTATGGCGCGCGCCCTCGCATAGGCCATATCATCTTGCCCGATATGCACCCCATCGCAGTCATATTTGGCTGCTAATTCTGGGTTATCGTTCAAAATAAACGCCGTATCATGGCGGTGCGCGACCGGCATGAGTTGCGCGATCGCTTCGGCGATAAGCGCTTCATCAGCTGCCTGATTGTCAGTATTTTTTAAACGCAATTGCAAGCAAGCGACATCACCTGCGGCCAGCGCTTTATCAAGAAGCGGAGCAAATTCTGTCGCATCCAATTGTGGCGGGGTGATCAGATAAAGCCGCGTGCGCGCTCGGCCCTGCGCCTTTTTTGCGGCCATTATTTGCCGTTACCCATGCCCGATGCTTGCCCCAAATGGCGCAGCTTATGGTCAGCCAGCACGCAAGCCATCATC
>MDTG01365288.1_pt1 | contig 10770 bp, 10 predicted proteins | sample 811421 | NCBI WGS metagenome assembly MDTG01 (sample SAMN05326645, study PRJNA326480) | marine metagenome | isolation source: seawater | place: Pacific Ocean: South East | collected 2011
CTGAAAGAAAATGGCATAGGAACACTTATTCAATGGGGAGGAACAGCAATTCATCAATTTACTAATCTTGGTTTTGATCAAGATTGTCCCAATACTGAAAAGTTTTTTGAAAACTGCATCATGCTCCCAATGAATGTTTTTATATCTAATGATGATATTCATTATGTTTGCGATAAAGTTGAAGAATTTTATAGAAAGTAATGATAAAAAGATTTACAGATATTTTTGTTTCATTGGTTGGTTTAACCATTGCGTCTCCAATTTTGTTGGTTGTATCTTTTTTTGTATGGATTCAAGACTTTAAGATGCCTTTTTATATACCTTTAAGAGTAGGTAAAAACAATAAACAATTTAAGATGATAAAGCTAAGATCAATGGTAGTAAATGCTGATGCATCCGGAGTAGATTCAACTGGGGCAGATGATGTGAGAATCACATCCATTGGTCATGTCATACGTAAGTTTAAATTAGATGAACTCACCCAACTTTGGAATGTACTTAAAGGCGACATGAGTTTGGTCGGTCCAAGACCAAATATCATAACTGAGACCGATCTTTATACATCTATAGAAAGAAAATTATTAACTGTAAGGCCAGGTATTACTGACATCTCTTCCATAGTTTTTTCAGATGAAGGAGATATTCTTTCAAATAATGATGACCCTGATTTGGCCTATAACCAACTTATAAGACCATGGAAAAGCCGTCTTGGAATAATCTACATTGATAATCAATCTCTAATTTTAGATATAGAATTAATATTTATGACTATAGTAGCAATCGTGTCAAAAAAGACTGCGCTTAATTGGATTGCAAAAAAACTTAAAAAATATAATGTTGATGAAGAATTAATAAAAATATGTAAAAGAGAGAGTGATTTATACCCTTTTCCACCTCCAGGGTCAGATAAAGTGGTTGAAGTTAGATAACTTTTTCTATCTTATTATTTTTTTTACTGATTCCAAAACATCTACAGTCTTTAAATAATATTCTTTCTCAAGCATCCTAGATGTTGGAGCAGGAGCATCAGGAAGTGCTAATCTCATAGGTTGTTTTTTCAAACAGCTAACAGGAACATTTTCAACCACCTTTGCAATTAATTCTCCTGAAAAACCTCCAGTAAGAGTTCCAGAATCTATAACAAGCAAGTGTTTAGTTTTTTTAACTGAAGAAACAATGTTATCAATACTCAATGGATTCAATACTCTAACATCAATGATCTCAGGATATATATTTTCCTCATTAAGCTGTTTTAATGATTCTCTTGCAAGTAACGAAGCATGACTTGAGGCAACAATAGTAATATCTTCTCCCTCAATTGAAATAACTGGTTTTTGATCGTTTAAGTCTAATTCAATAATTTCTGGGAGTTCATCCTCTTGATCATAAAGCCATCTATCATCGATAAATATAACTGGATCTGGCGATAATACTGATGCAATTAGTAAATCTCTTGCATCTGCAACTGTTGAGGGCATAACAACTCTTAATCCTGGAACATGGGCAAACCAAGCATGTAATGCTTGAGAGTGCTGGGCACCCTGCTCACCACCCCTATTTATAATTGATCTTATGGTCACGCCAGGATGAGCTTGACCACCTAACATATGAGACCACTTTGCAGCCTGATTCACAATAGCATCCATTGCATATATCATAAAATCCATTCTGGGGTGAACTACTATTGGTCTCATCCCTGCAAGAGAAGCACCAACTGCTGCACCAGTGCAGGCTGATTCTGATACTGGTGTATCAATAACTCTATTTTCACCGAATTTTTTATCAAGATCTGTCATAGAATTTCCAACATACCATGGACTCCATAAACCCTGGCCTATGATGAAAACTTCTGGATATTTCTCTAAAAGATATTCAAAGCCAGATAGCATTGCAGTTCCATAGTTGTATTTATTCATAATAATTAATTATCTTTGATTATCTGCGTAAACATAATTTAAAGTAGCATCATGCTCCGGGTAAGGATCTTCCATTGCTTTATTCCAAGCGTTATCAATTTCTTGATTCAAAGAATAAACAAGTTCATTTTCCTTATCTTTTGACCATAAACCATTCTCAATCATTGCATTAGAAAGTCTTAATATTGGATCTCTTAATTTCCAATTAGAAACATCCTCTAATGATCTTTCAACACCCACATCAATGTCATCTCTCCAATCAACATGACCATAATGACGATATGTAACCAATTCTATAAACCTTGGCCCACCACCACTTCTTATCTCTTCAATTTGTTTTTTTGCAATACGGTAAATTGATGATACATCATTGCCATCTACTAATTCATAAGGAATATTGTTTGCAGTAGCAAACCTTGATATCAAATCACTAGTTTGTCTTAATGATATATGCATATGACTAGCAAATAGATTATTTTCTATTACAAATAACATCGGCGCATCATAAACCCTTGCTAAATTAAATGACTCATGAACAACTCCCTCTTCAACGGCTCCATCACCAATGTAGGCTAAGCCAATATCATTTGTTTTTTGCATTTTAGCAGCCATTGCAGCACCAACTGCTAATGATACTGTGCCAGCAACTATTGGAACTGAACCATAAAAACCGCTAGGTTGATCATAAAGATGCATTGATCCACCCATTCCCTTAGAAAAACCAGTTTTCTTTCCTAAAACCTCAGCAAATAATTTGTAAAAATCTGGATTTAAAGCCAACAAATGAGAATGAGATCTATGGGCTCCAAAAACCCTATCGGAAGATTTTAAAGATTGAGAAATTCCAACAGCTATAGCTTCCTGGCCAGCGCCAAGATGAACCGGGCCTCCAATTAAGCCATTTTTTCTGGCATCAGCTAGCTTCTCTTCTGATAATCTTATAAGAATCATAGATTCCAACATTTCTCTGAGTTTTTCAATTTCAATATCCTTAATTGAAGGTATTTCTTGAAATTTTATTGGATTTGATAAACCTTTAAGTTCTTTTTTCATTAGATTTTTTTATTTAGAAATAATATAAATTTTATAGAATTATTATCTCATAATTATAGTTTTATTATTGTTTTCTTAGTTTCATTGTGAACTTAAATGCAGATTTTTTTACTTTAAATTTTTTATCAAAGTTTTGAGAAAAAATTTTAATTTGCTGTTCTGTCATAAATATTTTCATAATTGGAAATAACCATGTTAACGAACCAAAGTATTTTACTTCAATTGAACCAAACCTTTTGTTGTAATTTTCAATTAAGTCTAAATCTGGCATTCTTTTTAAAGTTGACTTAGATCTTTTGCCCATTAAATAATGAATAAACCTATTAACTCTGTAAATAAAGCTATTATTTAGGGAATCTACTGCAATATATAAGCCACCTGTTTTCAAAACTCTGTATATCTCTGACATAACTATATCATTATCCCCATAACTTAAACTTCCAGCAGAACATACACAGTCAAAAGAATCATTATCAAATGGCAATTTTTCCATGTCGGCAACTTGAGTATTAAATAAATAATAATCTTTAAATCTTTTATTCATAAATTCGACTGACTTGGCGGAGATATCAGTTGCAACAATTTCATGACCCAAATCTAATAAATATGAAGTATTCTCCCCCATTCCTGCCCCAATTTCTAAAATTTTTGATTTAGGTGGTATCTCACTTAAGAAACTATTATATGCTTGATATGGCTCAATCATGTCTGCAGAAATATATGAGGTATTTAGATTACTACCTGTTAATTTACTTGATGCTCGACGGTCATATCTTTTCTTTTCTTTAGTTTTATCACTCATGATTTAAAATTATTTTTCAGTGACTCTACAAATAGCACATAATCTTCATATACTATCTTAGAGTTAAATAATTTATTAAAACATTCCTTAGCATTTTTAGACATATATTTTCTATTATCTTCATTTTTTTCTAAAAATTGAATTTCATCAACAAGGGACTGTGCTGAATTATTTTTATATGTAGCCCCACATTCCCAATCTTTTAATAAAGATTCCATCTCACCAGTTACACTTGAAAGTATCGGGAGACCTTTACTTAAATATTCTCCAACCTTATTAGGATACGACCTTACAAAATCAACTGAAGACGGATAAGGCAAAATACCTGCCTTTGAAACAGAAAGTAGAGTATTGATTTCATTTGTGTCAACCCAGCCAGGCAAGATTACAGAAGATAAATTTTTTGCTTCATTGGTGAGAAAATTTTCCATTTCTCCCTTACCGCAAATTACAAACTTTATTTTTTCATATTCTTTTTTTTCAAGTATTTTTGCTGCATCAATAATAGTTTTAAGCTCTATTCGATTACTAAGATTTCCAAAAAAACAATAAACATGATGATTTAATGGATCAATGTTATTTTTTTTTAAAAAAGTGTCACTGTATTTAAAATTTAAAAGTGATTCATATGCCAAAGGAAATGATCTGTCTTGCTCTTGAATGCTTTGATTATTCTTTAGTCTTGCCCAAGAGATAGCAGAATCAGAAATACCAGTTATAGCTGATACATTCTTCATGATTTTTTTGGCTTTATACTGCCAAGGCCAAAAAATTAGCTTGCCAATAAAATTTAAACTTTTTGGTAAAGTTTCATAAAAAATATCTGGCCAGAAATCCCTAATATCAACTATTGATGGTATTTCATTTTTTTTGCAAAAATTTACAACAGCATCAGATAACTCAATTATAGGATATGCAGTTATTACAATATCTGGTTTTTTAAAATCATTAACTATATTTTTAAATTCTTGTGTAACATCCATATTATGAAAAATTCTAGAGAAAGATATATTTTTTTTATAAAGCCTGCCAGCTAATTGGACTTCTGTATATTTATTATTAATTTTGGTAATTTTGGTGTTATTGCATCTTAAATTTTTAGTAACATGATTAACATTTGAGGTCCAAAAAGTTACTTCATGGCCATTTTTTATTAAATATTTTGAAAGAGTTCCAGCTCTATGTAGGCGAATATTTTTTGAGTCAGATTCAATTGGCTCTCCAAGCACAAACACCCATATATTCATTATCTTTGTTTGCAAAAAAATTTTGCTATTAGTTCAGAGGCGTTACCATCTCCATAAGGTGAGATAGTTTGACCAATATGACCAATAGAATCATTAAATATCTTTGCTATATTTTTTGAATTAACAGGAGGAACCAACTTGTTCCATCCAGAGTCAACAAGCTCAATCCACTCAGTCTCATCACGAACTGTAATACAGGGTACTTTATGAAAAAATGCTTCTTTCTGAACCCCCCCAGAATCTGTAATAATTAAGTTTGCATTCTTTTCAAGCATGACCATATCTATAAATCCTAATGGATCTGTTTCAATTACATTAGAAGGAATTTTTAATTCAAATTTCTCTAGATATTTCTTAGTTCTTGGATGTACTGGAAAAATAATAGTTTGATTGAAAAGTTTTAGACTTGAAATTATATTGCTTAGCCTTTCGCGATCGTTAGTATTTTCAGCTCGATGAATAGATATGAGTGAGTATTCTTTTGTTTTAATATTGAGTTTATTCAAGATTGTACTTTTTTCTTCAGCTATATTCCCAAAATAAATAGATGCGTCAAACATTACATCACCAACAAAATGAATATGTTTTTCATTTATTCCCTCAGAAAGGAGATTTAATTTAGCATTTAAAGTTGGTATAAATAAAATATTTGATACATGATCTGTTAATAAGCGATTGATCTCCTCTGGCATCTTTCTGTTGAATGACCTTAAGCCGGATTCAACATGAGCTATTGGTATGTGAAGCTTAGAAGCTGAAATACTTGCTGCTAAAGTTGAATCAGTGTCACCATACACTAAAACATAGTCAGGCTTATGTTTCAAAAGTACGGCCTCAATACCCTCAATCATTCTTCCAGTATTCTGACCATGAGTGCCACCTCCAACCCCTAGATTAAAAGAAGGTTCTTTAATGCCCATTTCTTCAAAAAATATATTAGACATATTATTATCAAAATGTTGTCCGGTATGGATTATGTCTTCCTCAATGTCTGACTTGAGAAGCGCCTTAGAAACCATTGCAGCTTTAATAAATTGAGGTCTAGCTCCAACTATAGTACTGATTTTCATATTGATAGTCCCTATGTGATAAAAAGTTATAATTTGTTATACATTTCTGCTAACTTTTTAAATTCAACTTCCCAGTTATATTTATTTCTAATTAAGTTTTTTAAATTCTTTTGTAACGTCTATATTATGAAGAATTCTCGAAAATGAAATATTTTTCTTATAAAGTCTACCTGATAATTCAATAATACTGTAATTGTCATTTAACTTAGTGATACGATTTTTTTTGCTTCGCTTAATTTTATTAAAATGATCAACATTAGATGTCCAAAATGTAACATTATGTCCTCTGTTGGTTAACTCTTGTGTGAGCATCCCTGCTCGATGTAACCTGATTTTATTAGAATCTAATGGTATTGGTTCTCCCAATACTATTACCCAGATATTCATGTATTTGTTTTTGCCCTTGGTGTTAAAATTATCTCATCATAAAACATCATTAATTTTTTTAATTCAGCTTCCCAGTTATATTTTTCTTTAATTAAATCTCTAGATATATGGAATGACCTTTCGTCAAAAGCTTTATTTTTTGTAGAATTTTCTATAGCTGCAACTAACTCTTTTACATCATATGGGTCTACAAGATATCCAATTGAGTTATCACCCAAGACTTCATTCATGAATGGAAAATTAGATGCGATTACTGTCATTCCTGCTGCCATATATTCTAATAATTTAGTAGGTTGAGAATAGAAATAATTTTGAATTGGATGCAGCACTACCAATCCAACTCTACATTTATAAAGTATTTCTTGAACCTTCTCATATGGTACTGTTCCATGATAAATAACCCTGTTCCATCCAGGATGCGACATAGCTTCTTTTTCAAGATCATCATCGGAGAAACCTCCAGCTATTTCAAGATATATTTCATCTTTGATTAAATTAATTGCTGATAAAATTTCTATTATTCCTCTTTCTTTGGAGATTGCTCCAACGTAGCAAATATTTTTTCTTATTTGATTTGAAGTAGTTTGAAGTGTTAATAAATTTTTTTCTGGATAATTATTAATATCTATTGTTTTTTTATGCAATTTCGCATATTTTTTATCAATATGAGGGGTTGCTGATATTAGGCCGTCTGAAAGAGGAACGAATAAACGCTCTATAATTCTATATATGAAACTAAGGAATATTAGAATACTTTTTGAAGAGTACTCTTTCTCAGAAATCTGCTCTGCATAATCCTCATGGAAATCAAATATAACTTTTTTTCCTCTAATTTTTAATAATGGTATTGCTAGAATTAACTCCGGGTCATGCAAATGATAGATATCGGCGTCTAATGATATTGCTTTTGATATTGTCTTAAATGATTTAAATAATACTCTATCTATTCTAGACCTGGCCATGCCTACTGAGTAAATACTTACTGAACTCTTAACCTCATTCATAAGATTGTCCGCTACCACAAGAGAAACATTGAAGTTATTTTGAGAAAGGTATGTACACATTCTTTGAAAAATTCTTGGATCATATCTTGGATGTGCAGAGGATACATGGCATATAGATTTCATAACTTCTTCCAATTTATAGAATTTGAATTTGAGTAAACATAAAAATAAATTAAACAGAATATTATTCCACTAGAAAGCATTGATGACCACAAAGATTGCTCTGACCAAGTTAAACCAATAAAAATTGCTATCATTGAAGGAAAAAATGAATATTTTCTATCAGAATTTAGTATGGATAAAATAATTCCTGAAATTAATGACGTCAACAAGATTCCAATTCCACCAAAGTAAGCGTAGCTGATAGACCACATGCTTGTACTCATATTCATCTCGAACTGGTCAGGTTCAACTGCAGTACCAATTAAATATGTCACATTGCTAAAATCTAGCAATCTTGATGCTGACTCTACATTATAAAAAGTCCCGACATCGCTAATGTAATTATAATAAAACCCACTAATTATTCCAGGAACAACAAATAACCTTCTAGGAAAAGTATGAGAAAAGAAATCTAACTTGAGCATGAAATCAAGAAAGAAACTAAAGAAACATATAAATAGAGCCATTAATGGCAGATGATAAAGATTAAAACTATTTTTCTTTATAAAATATCCAATCGCGAGTAAGAAAAATGCTATATACAAATGAGATCTAATAAATTGAGACATTAGAAGATCCAAGCAAACAACTAATATTGCTGATGCTGCCAAAAGCACAGATATATTTTTTTTAGAAACAAATAATTTATATACAGCAAGTATAAGAAGTAAACTTTTTATTATTGAATATAGATATCCTGAAAGTGAGCCTTGATTTGATCTATCTTCAACTCTTTGTGCATAAAGTTCAGCAACTGTTTGGATATTAAAAAAACCCGACCAACTTTGTGATAAAGAAAAAAGACTATACCCAAATAACCCTAAAATTAGTAGATTAAAAACTTTATAGTCAACCTGATTGGGGAAGTTCATAGTGAATCTCATTGAGAAATATTTTGTAAAAAAGTCTGAAAATATTTTTAGGGATGCAATTCCTATAAATAAGGAACAGAAAAATAAGAAGGTGTCTAATGGATTACTAATGACATAACCACCAATAGATACTGAAGGAATATAAATAAAAACAAAAAGAATCACTAAAGAAATATCAGAAGGCTTCCTAATATTATCTGGTATAAAGAGAGCTGGTAACAAGCACAATAAATATGATATCAAATCAAATAAAATACCATGATTGATATAAGAATATCCCCTATATGCCTCTTCAGGATGGACATAAAAAATATAAAACAGCTTCAGGGTTAATATAAAAGCGCTAATTGTAAAAAAAGCAGATGGTGAGATAAAAGAAAATTTAATATTGCTTTGGATATTCATTTGTAATTTGATATTTTTAAACTAAATATCTTCTCGACAAGATGTTTTATTTTTGAAAGAAAGTTATAAATTTTAGTATTGTTTTTAAAAGATTTATTATCTTTGCCTTGATATTTAAGATAACTATGAAACTCTTCAATGGGTATTTCTAATTTTCTAGCAATATAACTAGAGTCATATTGAAAATTTTTCATATCATATGCTGGTTTGCCTAAAATTTTTATAGCTTCAGCTTTTTCTAATTTTTTTTGAAGCACCAGACTAGACAAGTGCGTCTTCCTCTTATCAAAATTAAATTTATTTACCAATAGATAGTCTTGGAAAAACCTAGTCCAGACAGATTCTCCATGTTTATATTTATAAGGTTTATAACCAATATCATTTTGCAAAATTTTTGTAGCTTTATCTTTATCATAAGATAAATAATTAAATGGCTTAATTGTTTTAATCTTGAAAATAAATGGAATTAAGAAATATAATTTAAAAAAACTAGTTGTCTTATAAGAAATTAAACTACCTGTCCCATACTTATTAAAAATATCTTTAAGGTATCTACTGTCCATATTATTATGGCCAAAATAACCTGTCATTCCTTCAGTCTGAAGATTGCTACCTGTTAAAATATAATTTATATTTTCTTTAATTGCTATATTGTATAGACTTGTAAAAAAAATGTGATCTTGTGGTATGTCCTGATTCATTACCTCAGATTTTAAGAAAGCAATTTGCAATCTCCTTATTTCATCCCACTCAATTACAACTGTCTCTAAATCAAAACCAGTGTAATCAATAGTTTTTTGAATATTAAAAACAGAAAGCTCAGTATTCCACCCAGCATCAACATGAACAGCTAAAGCATTAATATCATATTCTTTAAGTAGATATGCCAAATATGTTGAATCAACCCCCCCACTTAAACCAATAATACAATCATATTTTTGTTTTTTATTATTTTTAATATTTTTAATAATATTCTTAAATTTTTTAGTTCCGTTGTTATTCACATGATAAGAATTTTCCATCTCTAAATCGTATTTGTAACAATAGTTACATATCCCCTCCTCATCAAATTTTATAAACTGATCATAACTATCACTAAGACATCTTGAACAAGTTTGCTTATTTTTATTTGTAGTCATAATTTATTAAGACAGTTTTTCTTGAGCCATAAAATGAAAATAAACTACCAGCAGCAATACCTGAAATATTATGCTTTGAAATAAATTCAAGAGAGCTTTCAATAGAAGCTGCACCTCCGCAAACCAATATAGGTATATCTAGGTCATCTTTGAGTTTTTTAATTAAATGTTCGCTTAAACCAAGAAAAGTTCCTTCTCTTGCAATATTCTGCAGCACTAATTCTCCAACTTCTGCAGTTTTTATATCACTAATTATTTTTGATAGTCCTTCATTTATTCTTTTTGAGGAAGATTCAAAATATATCTTGTTACTGTCAAATCTATAGTCGAGCATTAAAAATATAGAAGAGCTGCCCCACCTTTTTACCGCTTGATTGATAACAGATAAATCTTGAAAAAACAGGCTTCTGACCCCAACTTTTTCTATACCCAAAGAAAAAATGTTTTCAAAATCTTGAATGGTTTTAATGCTGCCTATGTATGATAACGGCATAAATGCTTCATCAACCATCCTATCAAGCAAATCAAGATTTATCTTACCTTTTGACTTATCAACTATGATAATTTCATCTGCACATTTTTCATTAAATATTCTTAATGCATTCAGTGGGTCCCCTAAGTATCGAGGTTCTTTAAAATTTTTGGTTTTGATCAGTCTTCCATTTTCAATCAATAAAACTGGTATTAATCTTTTTCTAATATAGTTCATAAAA
>MDTG01394036.1_pt1 | contig 10770 bp, 18 predicted proteins | sample 811421 | NCBI WGS metagenome assembly MDTG01 (sample SAMN05326645, study PRJNA326480) | marine metagenome | isolation source: seawater | place: Pacific Ocean: South East | collected 2011
ATACTACCTACAAAAGTGTTAAAACAATTAATGATAGTTGATGCTACTACTAAACTAAAAACTGTAGAATATTTATCAAAACCCTTTAAAGATGCTTTTGGAGATATGTTTGGAGAGTTTTATAAAGACGTTGGTTTAGAAAATCATCCTAGTTTTCCTGAACAGGGTAATTATGATTTTTATACTGAAGAGACTAAACATCTACAAAATAGATATAAAAATACCCTAAAAAAATTAGCCTAAATGTTTGAGGGTAATATGTGTAAAAAAAACTTGTATTTAAATAAATAATTTTATATATTCAAAAGGTTAGAAAGTTTGGAGAGATAAATGAGTTATCAAGATAGAGTAAAAAGACTAACGATTCCACTGGAGTCAAACCAGAACATAATAGATGCAAAAGATCTATTACAGGATTTAGTTAATGTTCTAGCCAAGATACAAAGATCTCCTAATTCAGAACGTAATAAATTACACATAGCTCAATACGAAGTCATGTGTACCAATACAGAGTTGAAGAGTAAAGCGAATGATAAACCACTCAGCTCATACTATAAGGGTGCAACGTAATACTATGTTAGTTATAAAGGATAAGAATAATATGTGCAGAACAGCAGTCAAATACAAAGAGCGTAGAAGTGGGACAAAACAGCTAGAGCTTAATTTTTTGGGTGATATGACTTCGCATAATATATATTTTGCTGGATTAGGTAAAACATCTAAAAGGGTACATAAATCCAACCAACCTAAAAGAACTGTTAGATTTAACAAGTTAGGTTGTTTAGATAGTTTAACTATTCTACTCACAAATCTCAAATCTTTTTACAAAAACGAATCTGGAACATACATTGAAGTAGTAGGCATAAGCCAACCTATTGCAGTGCGTGATTCTATTTACGAAATTAACAAAATGATAAATAAGGAGCTATAAAATGGTAGGTAAATTAACTTGGTTTAGAGCAACATCATCAATAACATGTGCGTTATTTGATAGAGCTAGATTTTTTGATAAGCATGGATGTCTTAAAAAGGCTATTGCAGAGAAGAATGGAACTTTAGTAGATAACTTTGTGCAAACTAATAGACAGGCAACAGGTGACTTATTAGAACCTGTATTAATAAAAGAAGCAGCAAGGCGTTTAGGTATTACTGAACTTGAAGCTGAAGTGGATTACAAAATAGATCACCCAGAACTACCACTCCAAGCATCTCTTGATGGAAGATGTAAAACAGTAAATCTTAGAGTTAGCCATAATCCTGATAATGGTATTCATGTTGTAGGGCATAAGGATCTGATTTTAAATGGAGACATACCTATTGAATGTAAATGCAGCTCAGACTTTCCTTCAGTAGATGAACCGCCAAAGTATTTAGGTGTAGATCAATTACACGCGAGCATGGATATATTAAATGCGGACTATGGGATCTTAATTGTTTTATATCAATCAACTGATTTACGCATATACATATACAAAAAAGATGAAGCGTTTAAAGGTGAGCTGGCAAGGGTTGTATTGGACTTTGATAGAAGGGTTGAAGAAGAGGACTACTATCCGCCAGAAACCCCAGAACACGCAGCAAGTATTTTTAGTGATGGTGATGATGAAAATGAAAAGATCTTAGATGCAGATACAGTAGATATCATAGATACGATTGAAGCACTAAAAGAAACTCAGAAAATAGCTAAACAAAAGCATGATGAGTTGATGACGGATCTTATGATGGCTATGGGTAATCATAGTAAAGCTAGAGCAGCAGAGTACGTTCTTGAATGGAAAACACTACCAGCTAAAGAAGCTCAAGTTAAAGAGGTGCAATATAAAGCAGCACCTGAACGTAGAGCTGGTTATGTAAAGATTAAGAGGGTTGGATAAGAGAAGGGCAAGTAGCTAATAGAGAGTATTAGATATATGGAGAGTTTAGCATTTGCCCTTCATTTATGATTATAGTTTATAAATATCAAACTTGTAATTGTAATAGTTATAAAAAAGTATAGAATAAAAAATGGAGAGTATAAATAAATATGAATAAAGATATTAAAGAAAAGAAGGCACTTTGGTTGACACCAGATATGCACGCTGCATTAAAAGAATTTGCAGATAAAAACTACATGAAACTTGAGGGAGCTGGTGAGTTCTTAATTAAGTTAGGTATTTGTTCGCATAAAGCAGAGCAGAAGAATGACTGAGTTTTTTACAACTGTAGAAGAGCAGAGACAACGATTAGCCAAAGAACAGGCTGATAAGAACATAGCAGTCTATTACTACCAAAAAGGTGCTAATGAGCATTACAAATACATTAAGTATGAAAGTGGTAGAGAAGAAATAATTAATTTAAAAAATGATTGAATTTATAACAACTTTTTTTAATATTTTTTTTGTAAGTATAGGCTTCATAACACTTATAACAATTGTTGTTATTTTTTTTCTTTATAAAGACCAATAATGCCTATTAATTCAAGAACTAAGGGTGCTGCATTTGAACGTCTTATTGTACGCAAGATTAATGAGTGTTTAGCTAAAGAAGGATTAAAAGATAGAGTCTCAAGAAATTTTGACCAATCATGGAAAGCTGGTTTAGCAGATATCTATTTTAGAAACTTTGCTATTGAGTGCAAAAGATATGGTAAGAGCAATACTAATATGTATAGGCAGGAGTGGTGGGATCAGGTTATTAAAAGTGCAGGTCAAGACTTTATACCTATTCTTATTTATAAATTTGATCGTAAAACTGAAATGTGCGTATTGCCAGCCTGGTTAGTTTCTTCAGTACCAAAGAATAATCAAATTACTTATATGTGTCCCCTAGAAGAGGTATGCCAAAAAATTACTAAAGTTTTAGGAAAAAGCAATGTATCAAGATGATGAATTTGAAAGGTTTTGCAGGGATAGATATGAAAAGATTAATAAGGCATGCGAAATTTTAGGAATCATCAATGAAGAGAGTTACGAGAGCTACAAGATGTCCAATTATGAATATCTTGAACGCATTTATATAAACAGTATAGGCGATAGAACTATACATTAAGAAGGAGAGAATGAAGAATGAGTACGATATTTGAAAATGATGTAAGTGAAACTGGTACCAGTTTTATTATGCACAAAAACGCTGATAAGACCTGGAACGCAGGTGGTGAAGTAGTTAGTTTAGATAAGATAATGATTTGCCCAGATACCATTAAAACTGGTTGGGGTATGTGGAATGGATCTTATGAAACTAAATACTCAGATGTACCTTTTGTAAAAATACCAAAACCTGAAGATGGCTTTAAAGAAGCATTTAGTATGAATATTTATACAAATGATAATAAGCAATATTTATGGTCTAGGTTTAGCTTTGGTGAATACCAGGCATTTAAAAAGTTAGCAGTAGAGTTCTATAAGGACATAGAAACTAATAAAGGCAAAGTGCCAGTATTTGCATACACAAATACCCATGAAGTTATAGAGTTAAAGGCATTAAATATTAATGTACCTTTATTTACATTTTTAGGATGGAAGGATAGACCAGCAGATTTTGTTGTTCCTGTATGGGAAGAGCCAATGATAGCAGATGGTGAAGTTAGTATGAGTGAAAAGGTTGCAGCAGCAACTCAAGCTCAGATAGATAGACAAGAACTAACTGATGATGATATTCCATTCTAAATGCAAGATTACGATTGGCAAAAAATAGCACCTGATGTAGCAAGGCAAATACTAGGTGAACCAAAAGTCCAGAAGTCAGATGAATGGCGATGGGGTAATAAAGGTTCATTAGTATTTACCCTTGAGACTGGTCAGTTCTATGACTTTGAAGAAGGTCAAGGCGGTGGTGTGAAATGGCTAATCGAAAGGCATGGAAAAGATGTCTCAGAAGTTTTAAAACAGTTTGGTCATGATCTTACTTTACAAACCCCTAGCTCCACTGTAAATGGCAGTACCCCTACTGCCAGTAAAGTAAGATCATTCTCTAGGGAGCAATTGGTTGATCTATATAGACAATCAGAAGTAAAAGTTAAATATGCAGATAACTTTATGGTGTTAAGGCACTCAGCTTTACCTATGAAGTATGCACCTTTTAGCTTAAATCCTAATGGCACTTGGTCAATGAGAAGACCAGAAGGTTTATTGCCACTATATATAACAAACAAACATCCAGAAAAACCTGTAATAGTGAATGAGGGTGAGAAAGCAATGCGAGGAGCAGAGCGTATTTGGGATTACGATGTTTGTTGTTGGCATGGAGGGGCTACAGGTTGGAATAAAACAGATTGGTCAGGTATTTATGGTAGAGATGTTTATGTCTGGGCTGATAATGATGAAGCTGGGATTAAATGTGCTAATGAGATAGCTAAAGAACTAAAGGCAAATGGATCTAAAGTTAAGGTTATACAGCCACCAGAGACATTTAATGATAAAGATGATTTGTGGGATGCTGCTGAACGTGGTGATTTTACGCATGATTCATTAACTAAATACATAGAAACAGTACAAGAAAAGAAAGAAAAGGGATCTATAACCTTCACCAGAGCAGATGAAGTATTAAGCCAAGTAACTAATCCTAATTGGTTAATTAAAGATGTTGTAGAAACTGAGTCTTTAATGCAGATATATGGTGCTCCTAAAAGCGGTAAGTCATTTGTAGCTATTGCTATGAGTTGTGCTATTGCATCTGGTCAAGACTTTTATGGGAATAAATCATTTAAAAAGCCAGTTCTATATATATGCGGAGAAGGGCAAAGAGGTGTTAAGAGAAGGCTATCAGCTTGGCAACAAGCACAATACAGCTTGAAGGCTATACCTTTATACCTATCAGATAGAGCTGTAAGAATAGGTGATAAGGATGATTTTGAGAGATTAACCCAAGAAATAGAAGCAATAAAAGCTATTGAGGGTGATATAGGAATGATAGTAGTAGATACATTCCAGAGAAACTTTGGTGGTGGTAATGAGAACTCAGCAGAAGATGTAGGTAATTTTATACATCAATTAGATGGTCTTATATCTGTATATGGATGCAACGTATGTATTGTTCATCATTCTGGGCATGAGGGTAATAGAGCAAGAGGATCAAGTGTTATTGGTGCTTCATTAGATTATGAATTTAAAGTGCAAAGAACAGATAAGAATGAAGAGATGTTTGTATCTTTTCAACAAACCCTTAATAAAGATGGTCAGGGAATGGCTGAGAAGAACTTTGTATTTAAAGAAGTAGATCTAATAGGTGAAGGATTGGAACTAACCAGTGGGTTCTTAGAGCTTACTGATATAGATTTTAAGTCTAAAGATAAGCTGACATATAAACAAAAATTAGTATTAGAAGCATTAGAACGTGAGTCTATATTTGCTGATAAAGACCACCCAGAAGATTACTACTTTTTCCCAAAAGATTTAAAAGACAAGGTAAGAGATTCCAATGGCAATGTTATGTCAGTTGAAAGTATTAAGAAATTATTAAAAAAATTAGTTGAATTAGAGGAAGTTAAGTATCTGGAAACAGTTGGATATCAGTCTGCTGAGTACCATAAATTAGCTCCTAAGTTTGAATAGCAGGGAAGTAGAGGGAAGTTAGAGGGAAGAATGAGGGAAGTTTTTATGCAAAATCAACAATTAACAGGGAGGGAAGGGATATATACCTATAGGTATATCCCTGTTCCCTGTAAATGATCCCTATGAAAAATTATTTACAAGAAACAATAGAAAAACAATTAAAAGATTTTAGATCTTATGAAACTTCTATAGAACGTGAATGGGGTGGTAAGAAGAGATTGTTTAAATGTGTTGATGCTCAATTAGAGATTAAGTTCTGTAAAGCACAAATGTTATTTGATGAATCTTTAATTGAATCACCTGTAAAGAAAAAGATTGAAATGATTGAAATGATGTACAGGGCATATTCTGCATTAGTAGATAAAGCTGCTGATAATGGCTACAGCAAATTAGAAGATGATTTTAGATGCTACAAATACAGAGACAACAAGATCGCTATTGTTTGTGATACAGATACACAAATACCTAGATTAAAAGAATTACATGGAACTGATAAAGATGTAGTGCTTTTTAGTGTTGAAGAATTGTTTAGGTTTATGCACCCAGATTACTTATCAGCTAAAGAAACATTTAAGAAAAAGAACCTGGACATTATGTTTAAGCGAGTGAGTTTTACATGAGCAAATGGCATGGCGGTAAAGGTAGTGCTGTAAAGCCATACGATAAAGATAAATTTGATAAAAACTTTGAAGCCATATTTGGCAAAAAGAAAAAGGAGAAAGCAGATGCCAATGAAACTAAAGGCAAGCCAGAAGATAAGGGATAGAGCTACAGGTAAGACAACTACTGAGCATTACTATCTAAAGAGTATGACGATTAAAGATCTAAATGATTACATTGAATCATCTACTGCAAAGAAGAAGGTCATACAAAAATGTAGAAACGAATTAACAAGGAGAAGCAAATGCAATCTTATATAGGTCGAGTCAGCACTCCAAAAGAAAGAAAAAAAACTCCTAATGATTTAATTATGACAAACCCTGATACTGCAAAATGGATTGTTGATTACTTCAATCCTCAAGGATTGGCTCTTGATCCATGTATGGGAGATGGAGCTTTTTATGATGCATATAGGTGCGACAAAGATTGGTGTGAAATAACTAAAGATAAAGATTTTTTTGATTACACAAATAAAGTTGATTGGATTATAACCAATCCACCATTCAGTATCTTTGATGACTTTTTAATTAAATCTTTTGATATTGCTGACAATGTAGTTTTCTTCTGCCCATTAACAAAAGTTTTTAAAGGTAAAAAGTTAGATGTAAAGATATCTAACTATGGTGGCATTAAAGAAATCATACACATGGGTGGTGGTAATCAACATGGTTTCCCATTTGGTTTTTCAACAGGCTGTATACATTACCAAAAGAACTACAAGGGAAATATAAAACTAACTAGAAATTATTAAGGAGAAACAAATGAAAGCAGATTTAGTAAACAAACCACCGCACTACAACAAGGGTGGAGTTGAATGTATTGATTACATAAAACAACAGTTAGGCAGCAACTATCCAGCGTACCTAGAAGGATCTGCTGTTAAGTATTTGCATAGACATAAGTACAAAGATGCAAACATACAAGACTTAGAGAAGTGTGTTTGGTACTTGAATCGCTTGATAGAACACTACAACAATTTATAATTATCATAGTGAAAATAAATAAAGATAAATTAAAAGAGAAGATCAAACAAGGTAAGTCAAGCCATGACATAGCTATGTCTTATGATGTTCACCCATCAACAGTAAGACGTAAGGCAAAAGAATTAGGACTTAAGTTTGAGACACAAACATGGTGGAGGAAGAAATGACTGTAAGTATAAAGATTGAATCTAATGTTAAAGCGTTGAATAAGAAATTAGGTATGTTTCAAAAGAAGCATATGCCTGAGATAGTTGCAGATGGTATTAATGTTGTAGCAGCTAAATCAGCTAATGCAATGAGAAGTCAGTTTGCTAAAAGTTTTGATAAGCCTGTATCTAAAACAGTGAAGAGTGTTTTAGTGTTTGCAGCTAAACCTAAAGACTTATCTGCATTAGTGTTCATAAGAAATAAGGGTGGCTTTGGTAAACCGCCTTCAGAATATTTAGAACCATTCCTTAGTGGTAAGCCTAAGACACCACAAAAGAGCAATGTAATAATTCCAACAAAGAATACTAAGACCAATCAATATGGAAACATAACAGCAGGCAACAGGAATAAATATTTTAGTAATGATAATAAATATTTTGTTGGAGTCCCAAAAGGTTTTCCTAATGCAGGTTATGGTGTCTGGGAGAGATATGGAAGAAACGCTACAGGTTCATCTGCTGGAGCTAAAATAAGAATGATGGTTAATCTATCTAAACAACAAAACTTTAGAAAAAGATTTGATTTTTTTAAGACTGTTAGTGGTGTTGTGAAAAATAACATGGCTAAGGCTTTAGATAAAGAAATGAGAAGGATATTAAGAAGATGATACACCCCCCATTACTAGGTTCTTCTACAGCAAATATCATGGGTTTATGTCGACCACACTTTTTTTCTAGCGTCAGCCTAGATTTAATAGGGTAATAAACACTCTGTATGGCTACACAAAGAGAGGTTGCAGACCATTTGGATTTATCAGTTAAAAGAGTCTCAGAATTGATTAGAGATGGTATCTTGCCCTCTAAACCTGGAAGAAGTCCCTTAAATATAGATGTTTGCAGAGTTGCATATATCTCATACCTAAGAAAACTTGGTGGCTACCATAAACGAAGCGGATCAGGTGATATTGCTGAAGAAAAAACCAAACTAACTGCTGCTCAAGCTAGAAAAGCTGAATTAGAAGTAGAAGAGTTGGAAGGAAACTTAATACCATCACAATTAGTAGAAGATACCTGGGTTGATTATGTAGCTAATGCTAGAGCAAAGCTATTAGCACTACCATCAAGAGTTGCACATCAAGTTATTACAATAGATACATACTCAGAAGCAGAGGAATTAATAAAAGATCAAGTGCATGAAGCATTAGATGAATTAGCACAACATGGAATACCTAAAAAATATAGACAAAGTAGTGAGCAAGACCAATCAGATTTGGAAAGCTCCACCAACACTTAAGATATCAGAGTGGGCGGATAAGTACCGCAGACTATCACCTGAATCTTCTGCTGAAGCTGGTCAGTGGAGAACTGATAGAGCTGAATACCAACGTGGTATTTTAGATGCTTTTAACAATCCAAACATAGAACGTATAGTTGTTATGACTAGTTCTCAGGTTGGTAAGACCGAAATTTTACTTAATGCTATTGGTTATTACATTGACCAGAACCCATCCCCAATGCTTTGTGTACAGCCAACATTAGCAATGGGGCAAGCATTTAGTAAAGATAGACTTGCAGCCATGATAAGAGATAGTGATAAGTTAAAAGATTCTGTAAAAGATGCTAGAAGCAGAGATAGCGGTAATACAACTATGCACAAAGCATTTGCTGGCGGTCATATCTCTATAGTTGGTAGCAACAGTGCTAGTGGACTTGCTTCAAGACCAATAAGAATCCTATTAATGGATGAAGTTGATAGATATGAAACAAGTGCTGGTTCTGAGGGGTCACCTATATCACTCGCAATAGCAAGAACTAAAACATTTTGGAATAGGAAGATATTTATGTGTAGCACTCCTACTGTAAAAGGTATATCTGCTATTGAAGATGCTTTTGAAGAATCAGATCAGCGTTATTACCATGTACCTTGTCCAGAGTGTAATCATAAACAGGTTTTAAAATGGAAAAACGTAGTTTGGGATGATGAAAAACCAGAAACAGCAAATTACGCATGTGATGGATGTGGTGCTGTTATTAGCGAATCTAAAAAACAATGGATGATTAAGAATGGTGAATGGATAGCAACTAAACCAACAAACAAAGTAGCAGGATTTCATATCTCAGAGTTATATAGCGTTTGGTCTACATGGGCTGATATGGCAAAGAACTTCTTAGAAGCTAAAAAGAATCCAGAAACATTAAAAACATTTATAAATACAAGTCTTGGCGAAAGCTGGCAAGAACAGGGTGATGCTGTTGAATATGAAACACTACTTGAACGGAGATTAAACTATGACTTTACTAACATTCCAGAAGAAGTATTAGTTCTAACTGCTGGATGTGATGTCCAGAAGGATAGGATAGAGCTGCAATTGGTGGGATGGGGTAAAGATTATTTAGCCTATGTTTGTGATTATAAGATATTCTGGGGAGATCCTAATAGTCAGAATGTCTGGTCAGACTTAGATGCTTACCTAAAGAAAAGATTTAAAACAGATACAGATAGAATCATACCCATATCTTGTACCACTATTGACTCAGGTGGACACCATACCAATATGGTTTATCAATTTACTAAGCCAAGACAAGGTAGAAGAGTCTTTGCAATTAAAGGTTTATCTACTGCTGGCAAACCTATAGCTAATAGACCTACATTTGTTGGTAAAAACAAAGCTGTTCTTTATGGTGTTGGTACTGATAGTGCAAAAGAAGCTATCTTTGCCAGATTAGCAACTGATCCTGACCAAACTACCTTACATTTTTGCTCAGACCTTGATGAAGAATACTTTAAACAGCTAACAGCAGAGAAAAGAATCACTAAGTTTGTTAGAGGTAGAAAAACGCTTGCCTGGAAGCAGATTAGACCAAGAAATGAAGCATTAGATACGTTAGTCTACAATTTTGCAGCTATTTACATCTTAAATCCTAATTTTGAGAGTATTGAGCATAAAATACTAACTCAGGAGTCTAAACCTCAACAAAAATCACAAAATTCACCTCAAAAAGGCATAAATAGAGGTAATTTTGCTACTTCTTGGAAATAAATATATAAATATCATACCCAAGAGTTGACAATTAGGTTATGCACCTTAGTGTTATTAGTAGATTAATCTAATAATAATTAACGAGGTTTTTGCTTGTCTAACGCATTTGATAGAGAAAACTACCCAACAAAAGAACCTAGTACACTTGTATTGGGTGATTTTTGGGCATGGAAACGTGACGATTTAGCTGAAATATATCCTATAGCATCATACTCACTCACTTTTGAGTTCCATGAAGATTCTGGTGGTGGTGGAATACATAAATTTACACTTACTGCTGTAGAAGCTAATTCTACTTATTACATAGAAGCAGCATCATCATCTACAACTGGCTATTCAGTTGGTGATTATATCTGGGAAGCATATATAACTAAGACTTCTGATTCTAATAGAATCATGGTGGACTCAGGTA
>MDTG01016291.1_pt1 | contig 10769 bp, 11 predicted proteins | sample 811421 | NCBI WGS metagenome assembly MDTG01 (sample SAMN05326645, study PRJNA326480) | marine metagenome | isolation source: seawater | place: Pacific Ocean: South East | collected 2011
ATTAATATTCAGAGTAAATTGTGATATAATTCTAATTAATTAATTTAACAAATATTAAAATATTATGGCTGGAAGTTTAAATAAAGTACTTTTAATTGGGCGTTTAGGCGCAGATCCTGAAATCAAACAGATGGTAAATGGTAAAAATGTTGCAAGATTGAGTCTTGCTACTAGTCAATCTTGGAAAGATAAGAATACTGGTGAAAAAAAAGAAAAAACTGAGTGGCATAGAATTGTTGTTTTTAACGAAGGGTTAGTAAAGGTAGTGCAACAGTATTTAAAAAAAGGTGCACAAATTTATGTGGAAGGACAACTTACAACTAGAAAATGGAAAGATGAACAGTCTGGCCAAGACAAATATTCCACTGAAGTAGTTATTCAAGGTTATAATTCATCACTTACAATGTTAGGTGGAGGGAATCCTGGAAGTGGTATTCAAAATGATACCAATCAATCTTTATCTTCAAATTCAGACGATGCTTCCCAAGTGTCCAATGATCTGGATGACGAAATCCCATTTTAGTTTTTATGAATAAAACTGAAATTTCTAAAGATAAAAACATAAAACTGATCTCAATGCACGATGAGATGAGCTCATCTTATTTATCATATGCAATGAGTGTAATCGTTAGTCGAGCCTTGCCTGATGTAAGAGACGGGTTAAAACCAGTTCATAGAAGAATATTATATGCAATGCATAAAGGTGGTTATGATTGGTCAAAACAATTTAGAAAATCAGCAAGAATAGTAGGAGATGTGATTGGTAAGTATCATCCACATGGAGATCAATCTGTTTATGATGCATTAGTTAGAATGGTACAAGATTTTTCAATGAGCCTCCCCTTAGTTGATGGACAAGGAAACTTTGGCTCAATCGATGGAGATCCAGCTGCTGCTATGAGGTATACTGAAACAAGACTTTCTAAAGTAGCTCAATTTCTAATTGATGATATTGAAAAAAATACAATAGAATTCAAAAGTAACTATGATGAAACTGAAAAAGAACCTTCTGTATTACCAGCTCAATTTCCAAACTTATTAGTAAATGGGGCTGGTGGTATTGCAGTCGGTATGGCGACAAGTATACCACCACATAATCTAGGTGAAATAATAAATGGAACTCTGGCTCTAATACAAAATAAAGATATCAAGATTAAAGATTTGATGAAACATATACCAGGTCCTGATTTTCCAACTGGTGGAGTAATTATAGGCAAAGATATAATTAAACAAGGATATAATAAAGGCAGAGGGTCATTTAAAATAAGAGGTGAAATATCAAATGAAACTTTAAAAAATGGAAGAGATAGACTGGTAATAACCTCAATCCCTTATCAAGTTAATAAATCAGTTTTAAATGAGAGAATTGCTCAATTAGTTAGAGACAAAAAAATTGAAGGCATCAAAGATATAAGAGATGAGTCAAACAGAGAAGGTATTAGAGTTTCTATAGATTTAAGAAATGGTGTTGAGCCAGAAACAGTTAAAAGACAACTTTATAAAAATACACAAATAGAAAGTTCTTTTGGATTTAATACTTTGGCCATTGTTGATGGTAAACCAAAAACATGTACGCTCAAAGAATTTTTAGAGAATTTTTTAGCTTTTAGAGAAGATGTCGTTATAAAAAAAACAAAATTTGAACTCCAGAAAGCTGAAGAAAGGGCTCATATTTTAATTGGTTTATCTGTATCTGTTGAAAACTTAGACAAGATAATTAAAATTATAAGATCATCAAAAACTCCAGATGATGCCAAAAAAATGATTTTAAAAACAAAATGGAAAATAAGCAAATCTCAAAAGATGATTTCATTAGTTGAAGGGAAAAAATCCAAGAATATTTATTCTTTAACAGAACCCCAAGTAATTGCAATCTTAGAACTTAGATTACAAAAACTTACTGCTCTTGGAATAAATGAAATTGAAATTGAAATAAAAAAATTAGCCGATTTAATAATAAATTATAAAAAAATCATTTCTTCAAAAAAAGAACTTCAAAAAGTTATAAGTAATGAATTAGAAAAAATTAAAGAGAAATTTGCCTCACCAAGAAGAACAAAAATTATTGATGCAGTATTAAATTATGATATTGAAGAAACGATCCAGAAAGAAGCAGTATTAATTACAGTAACTCTTCAAGGTTATATTAAAAGAGGTTCATTAAATAGCGTAAAAACACAAAAAAGAGGAGGAAAAGGCAAAACTGGTATTACTACTAGAAATGAGGATTCAGTCGTTCAAACATTATCTGTAGATACTCATACATCAGTACTATTTTTTTCTACAGAGGGGCTTGTTTATAGAATTAAGGCCTGGAAAATACCAGAAGGATCAGCATCATCCAAGGGGAAATCATTATTCAATATTCTACCTCTTAAAAACCATCAGTCTATAAGTTCTATTATGCCATTTCCAGAAAGTGATAAGAATTTAAAAGATTATCAAATTATTTTTGCCACAGCAAAAGGTAAAGTTAGAAAAAATAGCTTAGAGGATTTTGAGTCTATAAATGTATCAGGAAAAATTGCGATGAAACTAGATAATAATGACAAAATTGTAGGCGTTAAAATTTGTAAAGATGATCAAGATATTATTTTAAGCACCAAATATGGAAAATGTATTAGATTTGAGTCAAAAAAATTAAGAGTCTTTAAAGGAAGATCTTCAAAAGGCATAAAAGGAATTGAACTAGCACCTAATGATGAAATTGTATCTTTATCAATAATTGATAATGACAAGATAAAGAAAAATGGTAAAAAATCAAAAGATGAAAAATCTGAGCTTAAAGCAAGTGAAAAGTTTATTCTTTCAATAACTGAGAATGGTTATGGTAAAAAAACTTCTCATTATGATTACAGAGTTACAAATAGAGGAGGTAAAGGAATAATCGGAATTATTAATTCTCCAAGAAATGGTAATATTTCATCTTCTTTCCCTGTTTATGAAGGTGATGAAATAATGATTTCTACAAATAAAGGAAGAGTTATTAGAGTTGCTGTTAAAGAAATAAGATCAGCAGGTAGAAATACTCAAGGAGTTAGAATAATCAAGTTATCTGGTGATGAAAAGGTTGTTTCCTCAATTAAAATAGAAGATAATTTAATTTAATGTCTAAAGTAGCAATTTATCCTGGAACATTTGATCCAATTACTTATGGACATATTGATGTTATTAAAAAGTCTCTTAAATTATTTAAAAAATTAGTTGTTGCAGTCTCAGATGTAGAAAATAAAAATTATTTATTTTCTGCTGAAGAAAGAATCGATATTGTAAAAAAAGCTTTATTCTCAGATTTAAAATTAAACAAAAATATAATTAAAGTAATTTCATTTACCTCTTTAACAACAGATTTATGCAAAAAACATAAATCAAACATTATATTAAGAGGGTTAAGAGCAGTTTCAGACTTTGAATATGAATTTCAATTAGCTGGGATGAATAGAAAACTCAATAATAATATTGAAACTTTATTTTTAATGTCCGATGTAGAAAATCAAATAATTTCATCTAAATTTGTGAAAGAGATTGTAAAGTTAAATGGAGATATAAAAAAATTTACTACTAAAAGCACAATAAAATCTTTAAAACAAAAGTATGAATAAACTATTTATCAAAATTTTTATTTTCTTTTTTTTATGGATAAATCAATCAATTTCAGAGGAGATTATTATGATATTAAAATTAAAAGATGGTGATGTTAAGATAGAATTATTTGCAGATGTTGCTCCAAATCATGTAAAAAGAATTAAAGAATTAGCTGATAGTGGTAAATACGATAATGTAGTTTTTCATAGAGTGATTGATGGATTTATGGCTCAAACTGGGGATGTAAAGTTTGGAAATTCTAGCTCAGATGACTTTGATTTGAGAAGAGCTGGAATGGGGGGCTCTGACTTGCCTGATTTACAACAAGAATTTAATAGTTTACCTCACGATAGAGGTACACTGTCAATGGCTAGATCATCTGATCCCAATAGTGCCAACAGTCAATTTTTTATTTGTTTTAAACCAGCTCCTTTTTTAGACAGACAATATACTGTTTTTGGAAAAGTAGTTGAGGGGATGGAATTTGTAGATAAAATTAAAAGAGGTGATGAAAATAATAACGGCTCAGTTAAAGATCCAGATAAAATCATTAGTTTTAAATCTCTGTAGATAATCAATGGCATTAAAGAATTTTGCCTTTAAAGTTTTAAATAGAGATAATTATGCTCGATGTGGTTTAATTGAAACCCATAGAGGCAATATTCATACGCCTGCATTTATGCCCGTTGGCACTCAAGCTACGGTCAAAGCCTGCACTATTGATGATATTAAAAAAACTGGTTCTGAAATTATTTTAGGAAACACTTATCATTTAATGATACGTCCAGGTGTAGATAGAATTAAAAGAGTTGGTGGACTTCATGAATTCATGAATTGCGATTTGCCAATTTTAACAGACTCTGGTGGTTTTCAGGTAATGTCCCTCTCTAAATTGAATAAGATAGATCGTGAAAAAGGTGCAATATTTAATTCCCATGTTGATGGAAAAAAATTTTATCTTAGTCCTGAAGAAAGTATAAGAATTCAGCTTGGTTTAAACTCAGATATTGTAATGATTATGGACGAGTGTCCAAAAAAAACTAATGATTATGAATTAATTAAAAAATCAATGGAATTATCCTTACATTGGGCAGAAAGGTCAAAGAAGGCTTTTGGAATAAATGATCATAATGGTCTTTTTGGAATTATTCAAGGTGGTCTTTTTAAAGATTTAAGAATTGAGTCACTAAGAGCTTTAACAAAAATAGAATTTGACGGGTATGCTTTAGGTGGATTAGCTGTAGGTGAGTCTCAAATCGAAATGTTTAATGTATTGGATGATATCAAAAATGTGTTACCTGAAAATAAACCTCATTATCTTATGGGTGTGGGAACACCTTCAGATATTTTAGGTGCTGTAAAAAGGGGCATTGATATGTTTGATTGTGTTTTACCTACAAGATCAGGTAGAACAGGATTAGCTTTTACTTGGGAGGGTAGGGTTAATATAAAAAATAATAAATATCAAAATGACGATTCACCTTTGGATAAAAATTGTAAAAATTTAAATCTAAACAAATATTCTAAGAATTATCTAAATCATCTTTTTAATACTAATGAAATTTTAGGCTCAATGATTTTAACTCTTCATAATATTAATTTTTACCAAGAATTAATGTTAGAAATAAGAAGAAATATTAAGAGTGGAACATTCGATAAATTTCATGAAGAATACATAAACAAGCTGTAAATAGAAACTATTTGTCTCAGAAATTCTTATTTGAATTATTTGAATTATTCTGTATATACACTACATTCAATTTGAATGTGGGCCGTTAGCTCAGTTGGTAGAGCAATTCCCTTTTAAGGAATGGGTCGATGGTTCGAGTCCATCACGGCTCACCACTATTAACTTATTCCCAAATCTTTAAAATCAATTTTATCAATGAAATATCTACAACCTACACTTATAATATAATTCTTAACATCGCGATATTCGCCTCTTTCATACCAAGAATTTAAAAGATAATAATATTCAGTTTTGTAGATGTTTTTACATTTTGTAATCATTTTAGTATAAATTTTTTTTTTAAAATCGCATGTCTGTAATTTTTCATCAACTGAACCAGAGCCAGATTGAAATTTTTTTTCTATAATATAGACAGTTTGATTTATCTGATTTATCAAAACTGCATCTGGTAAATATTTTTTAGAAATAAATTCTGTCCAATTAACTTCTTCTTTTTTTAAAAAGAAATTATAAAATTCATTTTTTTCAGTATAAAAACCTATATTTTTATCTTTAAATACGATGTTGTAAGTTTTTTTTAATAATGGAATTCTTTTTAGAGTAAAATTTTTATTTTTTTTTACAGATTCTATAAAATCTGTTCGACCTTCAAAACTCAAACCGTTTAAATTAGTTCTTGAACCACCTCCATGTATATTTGGTTTTCTGACCATCTATAATAAACGATTTTTTAAATCTTGTTCAGTATCTAAAATTCTTTTCTTAGATAATGCACAATATTTTTTATCAAATTCAATACCAATAAATTTTCTTTTATTCAATATGCTTGCAACACCTGTTGTTCCACTACCACTAAATGGATCAAGAATTGTATCACCTTTTTTTGATGCAGCTTTAATAATCCAGTCTAATAGTGCAACTGGTTTTTGTGTTGGATGTTTTCCAAAACTTTTTTCACTTTTCTTGGGCGCTGTCATCCGCCAAACATCTTTCATTTGTTTCCCACCATTTATTTCTTTCATAATGTCATAATTAAATAGATGTTTACTTTTTTTATTTTTACCAAACCAAAGAATAGTTTCTGTGGAATGAGTAAAATATCTACAACTTAAATTGGGTGGAGGATTTGGTTTTTCCCACACAACATTGTTTAAAAATTTCATTTCTAATTTTTGAGCAGCAAATGCTACCGCATAAATTATATGAAATGTACCACTTACCCATATAGTTCCATTATCACTTAGTAATTCTTTACATCTGCTTAACCAATCGTAATTATATTGATAATTTTGTTCTATACCTTTTGACTTATCCCAATCACCTTTGTTTACTTTTACCATTTTACCATTAACACATGTAATTCCATCATTGCTTAGAAAATAAGGTGGATCGGCAAAGATACAATTAAATTTTTTTTTTTCTTTAATAAAAACATCAAGAACATCAAATGTATTTTCATTGTAGAGTTCAAAGTTGGAGTTTTTAAAAAAAGTTTTCATTTGATTGACATATCAAATCTTAATTGGTGGATAGTCTAGAATAATTTCATTAGTCCATTCATTAATTTTTTTTATTCTATTATCTGCTGAAGGATGTGTGCTCATGAACTCTGGTGGAGCCTTTCCTTTATTATATTCTTTCATTCTTTCCCAAATCTTTACAGTCTCCCTAATATCATAGCCCGATAGTGATGCAAATATCATACCTAAATAATCAGCTTCACTTTCTTGTTTTCTATTAAACGGATTCATAATTCCTAATTGAGATAATAAACCAACTGTATTCATTCCAGTAGTTCTGTTAACTTGTGATAATTTACCGCCACTAGCAATATCTATAATTTGCGTACCAATATTTAATAATGTTCCTCTACTAGCTCTTTCAACAGAATGTTTAGCAACTGCATGTGCTATTTCATGTCCCATTACCGCAGCTAAACCATTTGTATTTTTAGTGACATCTAAAATTCCTGTATAAACAGCAATTTTTCCACCTGGCATGCACCAGGCATTTCTAACTTTTTTATTTTCAATTAGAATGTAATCCCAATCAAACGTTGCTGTCGGATCATCAATTTTTTTTTTATAAAAATATTCTCCAATAGAGTTTTCCATCTTTTTTCCAATATTTTTAATGCTATTAAGCGTTTTAGTATCTTTACTAAGCTTTTCTTTTTCTTTTATTTTTTCATAAATTTGAGCTGCCTGTGCGTTTAATTTAGACTCAGGAATTAACTTTAATTGACGTCTTTCAGTAATAGGAGCAGTAGCGCAAGAATTGAGAAATAATCCACAACAACCACAACTTATATATGTTAAAAATTTTCTTCTATTCATTTTTAATTAACATTGATATTATATTTGTTAATGAATCTAAATAACAAAATACTAATTATACTTTTTATTATTTCAATTTCTTTCGTTATATATGCAAGTTACAAATAATGGCTAAAAAAACCCAAAAAAAATCAATAGCTTTAATTTTGAGAAACTATTTCATTACCGGTGTGGTAGTCTTAATTCCGATTGGGTTTACTTTATATTTGAGTAAATTTTTGATTGGTATGTCATCAAAAATTTTACCTCAAAATATAAATCCCAATAGTTACTTACCAATTTCAATACCAGGTATTGAAATAATAATTACAATAATTTTTATAACAATAGTTGGTGGATTATCTTTGTCTTTTATTGGAAAAAGAATCTTAAAATTAATTGACGATTTGTTTAAAAGAATTCCTTTTTTAAGAACTGTTTATTCTGCTATCCTCCAAATGACAGAAACCTTTTCTAATAAAGATAATGATAAAAAAAGTGTTGTTTTAGTCGAATATCCAAGAAAAGGTGTATGGGCGGTAGGTTTTGCCACAAAAGAAAATAAAAGTGAGATGGCAAAAAAAAACAAATAAAAAATTGATAAATGTTTTTGTGCCAACAACCCCAAATCCAACAAGCGGTTTTTTATTAATGTTTCCTATTGATGAAGTGATTTATTTAAATATGAGTTTTGAGGAAGCCTCTAAATTTATAGTTTCCGCAGGAACATCCTCTGGAAAAAATTAGATTACATTATTAATAATATCTGCTTGATCATAAAGTTTCATTAATGTTTTGTACTTTTTAATACTTACATTAGCTAGTTCTATTTTTTTAATTTCTCTTTCAGCAAGTTTAAATAAATTACTATTATGTATAGGATCAGCTAATCGATATATCTTTATTCCACTTTGTTTAAAACCTAAAATATCCCCATAACCCCTTAATTTCATATCCTCTTCAGAAATTTGAAATCCATCTGAAGAATTTTTTAATATCTTAATTCTTTTTTTTGCATTTTCAGTTAATGAATTTTTAAATAAAAGTATACAACTTGATTGCTTGACTCCTCTACCAACTCGACCTCTTAATTGATGTAATTGAGAAAGACCAAATTTATTAGCATTTTCAATTATAATTACATTTGCATTGGGAAAATCTATACCAACTTCTATTATTGTAGTTGAAACTAAAATCTTAAATTCTTTTTTTAAAAATTTATTTAATATAGTTTCTTTTTCTTCTGTATCAGTTTTTCCATGAAGTAAAGCAACTTTATTTGGAAATATTTTATTAAGGTATTCAAATTTCTTTATAGCTGAGGAGTGATCTATTTTTTTTGACTCCTCAATTAATGGGCATACCCAAAAAATTTGGTTATCATCATTTATTTCTTTTTTAATAAATTTAATAACATCATTTATTTTATCTTCAGGTTTGCTATAGGTTTTTACTTCCAATCTAGATTTAGGTTTTTCTCTTATAATAGATAGGTCCATATCTCCGTAAATAGTCATTGTAAGTGTTCGTGGAATTGGAGTTGCGGACATTAACAATACATCACAATTATCACCACCTTTGTCAGATAATTTTTTTCTTTGATTTACGCCAAATTTATGTTGTTCATCTATAACAATTAGACCAAGTTTGTAAAAATTTATTTTTTTTTGAAAAATTGCATGGGTTCCAAATAGTAAATCGATTTTGTTATCTGCAATCTTATTAATGATTGATTTTTTATCTTTATATTCAGATTTACTGGACAAAATTTCAATTTTGATATCTTTATGAAAAATTTTCTTGGCTAAAGAATAATGTTGTCTTGCTAAGATTTCTGTAGGTGCCATTACAGCTACCTGAAAACCTGATTTTATTGTATTAAATGCAGCAGCTAATGAGACTATTGTTTTTCCACTTCCAACATCACCTTGTAGTAGCCTAAACATTTTTTGATTTGACTTTAAATCTTGATTAATTTCATTTAATGTTTTTTTTTGATCATTTGTTAATTTAAAATTTAATTTGGATATGAGTTCATTTTGATCATTTAAATCAAAAATTTTTTTTTGTTTCTTAATTTTTTTAATCTTTCTTCTGATTTCTGAATGAACTAGAAAAGAAGCAAATATCTCGTCGTAGGCAAGTCTCTCATAAAAATCAGATTTAAATTTTCCAACATTTTCAGGTAAATGTAATTTAATTATAGCTTCGTTCCAGGAAATATTATTAAATTTTTTAAGAGTGTCTGGGTTGTGCCACTCATGTAGTTTAGGAAGATTAGTCAAAATTTGATTAATTATTCTATTATATACTTTTTCAGAGATGCCTTCTGTTAATGAGTATTTATTATGTTTATCTTTAATTAGAGATGCATTTTCAGATATATACTTTGGATTTGTAATTTGATATTTGTTTTTAAATTGACTTATTTTGCCACTGACAGTTATTTCTTTATTTAAAGGTAAAATTTTTTTTATATATCCTTCGTAACTATTAAAAAAAATGCAATCTAGTTTACCAGTGTCGTCTTCACAGTTTACTCGGTTTGGTAAATTTCTAATTCTAGGAAAATTATATTTAGTAGGCACCAATGTTACTGTTTGAACCTCTCCTATTTTTAAATCTTTAATTTTTGATGAAACACTACGGTCAGTATAAGACTTGGGCAATTTCCACAGTAAATCAAAAATAGTATTAATTTTTTTCTTTTTTAATAAATTTGATGTTTTTAAACCAATACCTTTTAATTTTTTAAGATCAGATAATAAATAATTGTGTGTATAATTACCGGCCATTTAATATTATTATAAGTATTTAATGAATAACGACATAAAAAATTTTAAAAAAAGATTACTTTACAGATCTCAATATAGAGGAAGTAAGGAGATGGATAAATTGATAGGCTCCTTTGTTAGAGATTATATTGATAATTTTAATTATAATGAGCTTGAAGAATTAGAGACTTTTTTGAATATTGATGACGATATTTTATATAAAATTTACAATAATGAACTAGATGAAAAAAATTTGAATAAATTAAAGATAATTAATTTGTTTAAAAGCTATAAATTTTGACTTTTAGTAGTGGCGGAGAGACTGGGATTCGAACCCAGGAAAGAGTTGCCCCTTTGCCGGTTTTCAAGACCGGTGCTTTCAACCGCTCAGCCATCTCTCCGTTA